>ERZ838839.8-NODE-8-length-217334-cov-8.280911_pt1 | contig 217334 bp, 166 predicted proteins | sample MGYA00519909_ERZ838839 | MGnify/ENA primary metagenome ERZ838839 (study PRJEB31850, sample SAMEA3708843) | human gut metagenome | biome: human gut; feature: human-associated habitat; material: faeces | place: China | collected 2014 ...
GAGGAAAACGAGCGTAGCGAAGTTAAAAGCGCCAAAACCATCCGCATGTCGCTTTTCGCGGCAAAAGCGGCAGAATGCCCCGCGGAAGCTATGCATTTTATTCGATACTTCTAATATTATACTTCGTAATCTCGGATAAAAACGCCTGCTGGCGTTCATCCTCCGGGTCGTAGTCGAGTCCGTCGGCCTTGCGGGCCTCCCAGACCTTCATGTAGATGGGTTTCGAGCGGGTCGGCGGACGGTTGACGATTTGCAGCGACGTCGTGTCCAGCCCCAGCACCGAGGCGATGACGGCGCGGATCGGCTCCGTCAGCTCGTCCTGCTCGGCGAGGATCACCGTGTTGAGCGCCACCTCGTATTCGTGCAGAATGCGTTCGGCGCTGAATCCCGCAGCGTAGTCCAGTCCGCTCAGCGTCCGGAACCACGAATGGGCCACGACGATGTCGCCGACGGCCTGTTCGTGCAGCGCCTGCCAGTCGCCCTCGTTCTGCGCGGCAATGGGGATGAAGCGCGAATTGTCGTCCTCGCCGCCGTCGCGGATGACGAACATCACCTGCCCGGGGTTCCCGGCGAACTTCTGTTCCGCGAGCCGCACGATGCGTTCGGCCTCGGCCTCGTTGTCCACCGACGAGTCGAGCATCATCACGCCCGACAGCTGGAACGAATTGTCGAGGCGCGAGATGTTCCAGAGGTCGGTCTTCCAGGCGATCGCCGAGACGCTGAACCCCGCGATGTAGGGCGGCACGCCGTAGTGTTCGAACATCGGTTCGTAATCCTTGTAATGGACGATCGAGCGCAGCGTGCCGTCCTCCTGCGCTTCGAAGTCGGGGTAGAGCGGCAGCGAGCGCGCCTCGGCGGGCTTGAACGCCGCCCAGTCGTGGTGCAGCAGGACGTGCTTCGAGTCGCGGGCCACGCGACAGCGCGAGGCGTCCTGGTGGTAGAGCGACAGAAAGGTGTGCCCGGGGTCGGTGACCGCTTCGAGGAACGCGTTGCCGAACAGCGACTTGTCGAAGGCCAGCTTGCCCAGCACCTGGCGAAGGCTCTCACCCCGGCCGTTGACGCACCGGACGAAGGCCGCCAGCTGCGGCTGCTGCACCTCGTCGCACGTGAATCCCTTGCCGGAGATGTAGTCGGCCTTGTCGTTGATGATGCGCCGGTGGGTCGTCGAACGCCGGGCCATCAGCGCCAGCGCCGCCGGGAAGAGGTTGTCGTCGCCCCAGCGCCAGAATTTGTCGCTCTCGACCCGCGACGGCCCCAGCGCATAATAGGGGTCCGTTCGGTCGGCAACCCCCACGGCCGTCTTGATTTTTTTCGTTTTGCTCATGGCGTTTTTCGGATTTCAGGGACGCGGCATCCGCGGGGAAAGCCCCTGCGGATGCGCGTTCCCGGGTTTTTACTGCTTGTATGCAAAGGAGATCAGCGCCTCGTCGAGGATCTGGGTTCCGGCCATGAAGACCGCACGCTGGCGGTTCTCCATCTCGTCGGGGTTGTACCACATGCGCACCTCGTTGCCGGGCATGTCGGCCGTGTTGACGGCCAGCACGAGGTTGCGGCGGTCGGTGAGCATGACGAACGACTGGCGGAAGGAGGTGGCGCCGAGGTAGCTGCCCAGCCTTACGTCCACGACCGGAATTCCGTGGTAGGCCAGCGTCCGGCGGCCGTTCATCGCATCGGCGTAGGCCGCGTCGGCGCCCTTTGCATCGAGGTACTTCTCGTAGAGGCGGTAGATGTCCGACGAGACGAAGTAGGCCAGCCGGTCGTCGGCCTTGAGGCCCGGGATGCGGGGATCGGCCCCGGCCCACAGCTTGTCGAACAGCTCGACCGCATAGGCCGGGTCTTCGAGCGCGGCCGCCTGGTAGGCAAAGTTATAGACGCCGTCGTCGTCGACCAGACCGTTGATGCGCTTCAGCAGTCCGTCGAAGGTGTTGTAACCCGACGCCACGGAGGTGTCGCCGATCCACATCGTGACGCGGATATTCTCGGCGAGGGCCTGTTTGAAAAGCGCCGTTTCGGCCTGTTCGAGCTCCGTGCCCGAGAGGTCGTCCATGTGGGTGTTGACCAGCGACGAGACCTTCTCGTAGACCATCGAGAAGTAGTTGGCGGCCGAGAATCCCAGTTCGGCCTTCACCCGGTTAAGATTGACCGTCTTCTCGTACTTGGTCGCCGCTTTGCCCCCGGCCCAGCCTGCGGAGGTGAATTTCTGAAGGATGTTGCGCTGGCCGTCCCAGAGCTGGACGTGCGTAGGCTGGGGCATGTTGTAGAGTACGCGCACGCCGAGGTCCTGCGCCGACTCCCCGGTGAGCATCGGGCGGAAGAAGATGTTTTCGAGGTCGGAACCGGTGTACTGTTTCGAATTTTCGAGGTAAGTCATGGTTGTTTTTGTTTTTAAATGGTTGATGAATTTGGTTGTTTGTTTTGCCTCCGCAGGGCGGGTGTCGCCGGACTTCCATTTTAGGCCGAAACCTCCTTTTGTTCCTGACCGGCAGATTTTCGATTCGCCTCCGGTGAATCGGCAGCCCGAAGCCCCCCCGCTTGGCAATTTTCAATTCTTAATTTTTAATTGCGCATGCGCCTGGCGTCTTCGGCATAGGCGCGTTCGTTGGCCGAGCGGACCGTGTCGCCGCAGGAAGGGTCCTCGCGCGGCTGCGTGGAGGTCGGCGCGGCCTGCCGGCGGGCTTCGTCGGCCGCAACAGCCGAACGGCTGCGCAGAGCCTGCACCTCCCCGTCGAAATGGAGAACGTTGCGGTCGGCGGGAAGCGCCGGGCCGGGCCGCAGACCGATATTGGCCAGCAGACGCTCCCAGCCCCGGGCGATATTCCGCGCCAGCGAGGACGCCGGCTGCTCCGCAGCTTCGACCACTTTGTCGGCCAGTCCCGCCGCAACGGCCTCCTCGGGTGCGAGCCAGCGGCCGTTGCCGTTGTTCTCGGCCATCAGGGCCTCGAACTCCGCGGCCGGACGCCCCGAACGGGATGCATAGACCGCGGCGATACGCGCATCGGTCTGGTGCAGCAGGTCGATCTTCCCGGCGATCTCCGCGGCATTTCCCTCGGTCGAACAGATGGCCGTGTGGATCAGATAGAGGGCATTGGCCGACAGGAGACGGCACCCCTCCGACGCCGCCTGGGCGATGATCGTCGCAGCCGAGGCCGTATAGCCGTAACAGCGGGTCGTGACCCGCGCCGGGAGCTGCCGGAGCGCGTCGTGGATCAGCAGCGCGTCGTTCACGTCGCCGCCCGTCGAGCGGATGTTGACCACCACCTCCGGGGCCTCGATCTCCGCAATGCGCCGCAGGGTGTCGCGGAAACGCTCGTAGGTCGCCACCCGGGCGTCAGGCTCTTCGAACTGCCACTCCTCGGGTACGCCGATGGTCCCTTCGATGTCGATCTGGCAGACCCCGGCCGTGTTGTTGATTTGAATTTCCGATTCCATGATTAATGTTTGTAAGTGTTGTAAAATGCGTTGCGCACCTTCTCGTAGGAACAGCAGAGTTTCCCGGCTGTGACCTCGAAGGCTTCGCAACGGGACATGCCCTCCTTTTCGAGCCGCCCGATTTCGTCACGGATCGCGCACTGTTCACACCCCCGGCGGCTGACCAGCCCCAGTTCGAACAACCGCAATACCGCCTGCCGGGTCGTAAGCCCCCGGACCTCCCGAAGCACCGCTTCGGCCAACAGTTCGTCGTGCCGCGTCATCAGTCTTCCATGAGGCGGTTGAACGTGCAGCGCACCGAGGCTTTCGCCGGGTCGTAGTCGCCAACGGCGTGCAGCGCGGCCCGCACCACGCCCGCTCCGGTGTCGATGCGGAAGACCGAACGGATGTCCGGCGCTCCCGTTCCGGGCGTCAGAAGGGCTTCGAATTCGTGAGGCGCGAGCCGCAACGAGAGGATGATCCGCTCACGGGAGGCCTCCCGGCGCACCTGCCCGTCGTAGAAGCGGTGCAGCCCCTGTTGTCCGTCGCGGTCCTCGAAACAGAGCGTGAACCCCTCCGCAGCGTCGTCCCCCGCGAAATGGAACGCCGCGAGCGGATACTCCGAACGCCCCGAAGGATACCCCCACCGCTCGTCGCCGGGCAGCGGATGCATCCCGGCGTAGCGGACGATGCGGAGCGTGAAGTTGGTTCCGTCCTCCTCCGCGTCGTCGCGGTCGCCGACCTCGGGAATCAGCGCCGACGGCGCATTGAGGTAATGCCCCGCGGCATTCAGCGAGGGACTGAACAGCGGATTGCGCAGCACCTTTTCGCCCTGCATCGCGGCGTAGGAATCCGCCGCAAAACTCCACGCCCCGAGCGGAGCCTCCTCCCCGGCGTCGAAGCGCGCCACCGCGCCGTCGCCGTCCCGGTACCGCCACGTCCGCACCTCGTGAATCTCCGGGGCGACCGGCCGCCGCTCGACAGGCTGCGAAAAGTCCGTCCTGCCGCTCCAGTCCGTCTCCGGCCCCGCACCGAAAAACTCCCCTTCCGGCTCGATCCAGACCCTCCGCGTCGCCTCCTCGGTGTAGAACCGCAGGTTGAACAGATGCGCGAGGGCATCGAGCAGTTCCGACTGCCGGATACGGTGCTGCGCCACGTCGGCGAATGCGATCCGCGACCCGAATCCCGGAGCCGAGAGGAAGCGCGGCCGCAGCGAGCACTCCTTGTGCAGGGTCAGCGCCATCCCGGGCTCCGCCCCCGCGAAGTAGATCAGATTGAAATACTTGGGCGATGCGGGCGAAACGCTCTCGGCGGCCGTGCGGAGCCGCACCTCGACCATCGTCTGCCCCGTCTCGCCGACGTAGCCGTTGTAGAGCGCCCAGTCGCCGCGGTAGGCGACCCACTGCGAACCGCTGCGGACCAGCAGCACGGGATCGGCGACGGTCCCCGAGGCCGGGGTGGTGACCTGCGCCGAACGGGCCGCAAAGTCGGTCCACACCGTGCCGGGCACGCCGTTGCGGGTGTAGGTCAGGCGGTACTGCGCCCCGGCGAGGTGATCGAAAACCAGCGCGCGGTAGGTGAAATTCGGCGCAACGGCCTCGCGGAGGTCCCTGTACCGGTTGGCCAGCTCGAACCGGAACTCGGCCCCGGGACCGAGATACACCGTATCGAAGCCCTTGAGCCGCGTCCGCGAGACGATGCGGTGGGCGGTGGTGTATTTCAGGCGGTATTCGAACCCGACGCTGATCTCCGTCGGCGGCGTGAAGACGATCTTGCCGTTGTCCGTCGAGAAACAGTTGCCGTTGTTGAAAAGCCCGTCGATCGCCTCGCCGTCGGCGTCGACGCTCTGGGGCGTGGCCGTGTCGACGATGTTGCCCACGGTGTTGGCGACGGCCTTGGGGTTGGCCGAAACCCGCCCCAGTTCGTTCGCCGCAGCCGTCGCTGGAGCCAGCCGCCGCGCCGAGAAGCCCATGCGGCCGGCCGCCGCCGTGGTGTCGCGCGAGGAGTAGGCCCCGCTCATGTAGAGCGACCGGAAAAACGCCGATTCGAAAAAGCGGCTCTTCACCTCGTAATCCGCCTCCCGAAAAATCTGCCCGACGAGCGTGGCGACGTGCAGGAACGGGTGGTAGTCCTCCACCGAGAGCAGGCGTTCCGCCGGAAGCAGGTCCGAGGAGCTGTTCTGCCGACGGTATTCGTCGCGGTGGATGGGGAAGAACTTCACCGGGGAGTCGTCCGTCCAGCTCTCGACGATCGCCGTCGGGGTCAGGACATTGTCCCACGCCACCCCCAATCGGGAAAACATGCGGCGGGCGGCATTTTCGGCCCATCCGGCCCCTCCGTCGCGGATTTCGAGCGTGTACCCCTCTCCCGACGCGGCCAGCAGACGCACCGTTCCGCCGATCAGCACCGAACCTTCGGCCGACAGCTCCGCCGTGTGGAGCGCGTCGTTGAACCCGCCGGCGGCGTGCGGGTCGCAGGCAAACCCCACGAGCGCATCGTTGCGCGGCGTCGCGGGAATCGGGATTTTCAGCGACCGCCCTTCGCGGCAAGCCTCCGGATCGGCGAGCCGTGCGGCATCGTAGCCGGGAACGGCAATGCTCCCCGCCTTCAGGTCGCAAATCTGTCCGTCGATTTTCAGTTCCATGCTGCGTGTTTTTTACGTTTGGGGCGAATGGCGATCTCCAGACAGCTCAACGTGCCGCGCCGCTGTACGACGGCCTCTTCGGTGGCGATGTCTACGGGTATATAACGCTTTTCGGTGACGATCCATGCCGCTGCCGTCGCTGTCAGTTCGGCCAGCGGCTCCAGCATGCTCCGGGTCTCGTAGGCCGATACGAGCACTATTTCGCGGTCTGTTTCCGCCGCCGCGACCACACGTCCCTGCGGACCCTCCGCCTCGCGCCTTTCGGTGCGCACGGTTGTCGTCCGCACGATGGGAAAGGTGTAGTGCTCGACCGATCCGGCGCTGCTCCGCCAAGCCAGCCGCACCTGTCCCTGAACGGCCGGAGTCACGGAATAGACGACCGTGCCGCACGTCCCGGCATCGACCGTCACACGCTCCGCGCCCGGGAAATCGCGCATGTCGAGACGAAACAGGTGCAGCCCCGCCTCGCTCGCGCGGTAACTTTCGGCCGTCGCGGTGTCCCCGGCCTCGGCCGTCACCGTCACGATGCAGGGTCCGTCGGTCAGCAGCGTCAGTTCGTCGCATGCGTCCTCCGGGATCAGACGCACGAGCGGCATCGAGGTCCGCAGGCCGGGCGTTCCGGGGGCGTCGCCGGGCAGAAACGTGCGCGCCGGAGCGACCGCCGCGGCCGCTTCCCCATCCGTCCCGGCAGCCTCGACGACGGCCGTGACGGTCCGTCCTTCGGCGGGGTAAAATCCGGTCCGCCCCGTTGCGGGCGTGAAATGCAGCCGTCGCCGGAGGTAGGGCGCCGCATCGAACGCGGCCTCGGCGACGGCCGCAAAACGTTTTGCACCCAGCAGCGCACTGCCGTCGCCGACCGGTCCGCGCGTGCCGGCTCTGTCTGCACCGCCGGGCGAGACCGCCGCGCCGATTCCGGCTGCGGACCCGGCCGCCGCATCGACGATGCGGATGTCGATGTTTCCGGCCGTCTCCTGACTGACGGCGTAGCGGAGTTCCCCGCCGAGCGGGGCGTACTGTTGCGGAATTCGAGTAAATAGCATAATGGATTTTTAAGAGAGATGACTGTATTCATTCGCCGCAGGACACGGCGCAATGCGGCATGCGGATGCTTTTGACACTTCCGGCATCACAGGCACAGAGGCGACCGGATTGTTGACAACGGGTTTAAAACTTGTCGATAAATGGAGATAACAATTCACAAAATGCGGAAACAGAAGCGTTTCCCGATGTTGATAACTTTGCCGTCCCTGCCGGCCGGCTGTGAATCGTACGGCAAATATACGACACCGGACACCCCCTTGTCAAGACCCCGATGCACTTTTTCCACATTTTATAGAAAAACTTCGGGATTTTGTCGTACCTTTGTTTCGCAAACCAACAGTTTTACACCTTATGGATGATGGTCATAGTTCCACGTATAGCCGTCGTGTCGTGCTTCAGCACGACGCCATTCATCTATGGTATCCAGCACGAAGATAACCTCCGCGCCGGATTGCTGTTGTCCGACCCCGCCGAAACAATCCAAGCCTTTTCCGAGCACAAAGCCGACATCGCCCTGATTCCGGCCGCCGCCATGCCGTCGCTGACAGACGCGCGCATCGTCACCGAATACTGCGTCGGAGGCGTTCCCGCATCGAAGGAGGCCCTGCTCGCCAGCGACGACGCGCTGGTCGGGGCGTGGAAACCGTTCGGAAAACTTCCCTGCGCCTTCGCCGTCTGGGCGGCGCACGCCGACACGGACCCCGACGCCGTCGAGACCTTGCAGCATGCCCTGACCTACGGACTCGAACACGGCTACGAGGCGATTCTCGAATCGGCTTTCGCGGCCGATCCCGGGCGCGCCTACGCGGAACTCGCACATTTCGACTACATCTTCGACAATCAGAAAGACAAAGCGCTGAAAAAGTTCTGGAACTCGGGCCTCAAGGCGGTTCCGAGAGCCAATCCCGGCTGAAGAGCTTAGCGGACCGGAGATCCGCCTCTCTGCACGTAAACGGATTCACGAACTTTAAGAGAGCGTCTTATGATTACAATTTACCTCAAGCAATACAACAAGATCATCCGCAATGCCGACACCAAGCTCTTCGATGAACTGGGCTACGACGACATCCTGTGGATCGACATGTTGCTGCCCACGATCAAGGAGCAGAAGGCCGTCGAGAACTTCATGGAGATCAGCCTCCAGACCAAACAGCAGGTCGAGGAGATCGAGTCGACGTCGAAATACTCCGAGAACGAGAACTCCATCATCTCCAACTCCAACTTCTTCGTCCCCACGGGCGACTCGTTCATCGTCGAACCGGTGTCGTTCATCATCTCGAACGAGGGTGTGCTGGTCTCGGTGCGCAGCGCCGAGTTCCGGACCTTCCGCGAGACGGAAAAACGGCTCCAGATGAACTACCGCAGCTATTCGACGGGTTACCACCTCTTCATTTCGCTGCTGGAGGTGCGCATCGACTTCGACGCCGACCTCGTGGAGCTGATCGCCAAGCAGGTCGCGGCGCTCTCGAAGGACATCAACTCCGAGAATTCGATCGACAAGGAGGTGCTGCACCGCATCAGCGCGTTGCAGGAATCGACCATGTCGCTGCGCGAGAACATCTTCGACCGCCAGCGCGTGCTGTCGGGCATCCTGCGTTCCGAACGTTTCCCCAACGACATCTATCCGCGCCTGCAGCTGATGATCAAGGACGTCAACTCGCTGATCAACCACGCCGATTTCAGTTTCCAGCGACTGGACTACATCCAGGACGCGGCGCTGGGTCTGATCAACATCGAACAGAACGAGATCGTCAAGATCTTCTCCGTGGCGGCGGTGATCTTCATGCCCGCGACGCTCATCGCGTCGATCTACGGCATGAACTTCAAGTTCATGCCCGAACTGGACTGGACGCTGACGCTCGGCAACGGCTGGAACATCCCCCTGGGCTACATCTTCGCCATCGGGCTGATGATCTTCTGCTCGGCCCTGACGATCTGGTACTTCAAGTACAAAAAATGGCTCTGACACTTCAAGTTCCGGCAGGACGCGGATTGCACCGAAACGCACAAGGGGGCTGTATTGCATACAGCCCCCTTGTGTGTCGTCAGTACGGAGATACCTCCGGCAATCTGCAACCTATTCGTCGATAAAGTCGATATTCACCTCGCGCTGGAACACCTCCTGCAACGAAATGTTCGTCTCGGTGGTGGCGATGCCCTGAATGCGCAGAATGCCGTCGAAAATCGTACGCATGAGGTGTTCGTTGTCCACGCAGTAGAGTTTGACGAGGATGTTGCCCTTGCCGGTGATGAAATGCGCCTCGACGATCTCGGGAATTTTCCGCAGTTCCTCGACGGTCTGTTTCAGCAGCTGCGGGTCCTTGAGCGTGATGCTGATGTGGGCGCAGACGTCGAAGCCCATCATCTTGGGGTCGACGATCAGGCGGCTCCCGAGAATCACGCCCGACTCGTCGAGCTTGCGGATGCGCTGGTGAATGGCGGCGCCGGAGATGCCGCATTCGCGGGCGATCTCCAGAAAAGGCATGCGCGCATTCTTGATGAGGTATTTGAGGATCTTGCGGTCGATCGCGTCCAATGCGGTTTTAGCCATGGCAGTAGGATTATTTGATGACATTCAGTTCTTTGCCGACCTTCGTGAAGGCGGCGATACAGCGGTCGAGCTGTTCGATGGTGTGGCCTGCGGAGACCTGCACGCGAATGCGCGCCTGACCCTTGGGAACCACCGGGTAGTAGAATCCCGTGACGAAAACGCCCTCGTCCTGCAATTTCGCGGCGAATTCCTGCGACAGTTTGGCGTCGTAGAGCATCACGGCGCAGATGGCCGACTGGGTGGGTTTGATGTCGAAACCCGCCGCCATCATTCCGGCACGAAAATGTTCGACGTTGGCCACCAGCCGGTCGTGCAGTTCGTGGCTCTCCGCGAGCATCTTAAAGGTCTCGATCCCGGCGCCGACCACGGCAGGGGGCAGCGAGTTCGAGAAAAGGTAGGGACGCGAACGCTGGCGCAGCATGTCGATGATCTCCCTGCGGCCGGTGGTGAATCCGCCTACGACGCCTCCGAATGCCTTGCCGAGCGTACCCGTGAGGATGTCCACCTGCCCGCGCAGGTCGTAGAGTTCGGTGATGCCGCGGCCCGTTTCGCCCAGCACGCCCGCCGAATGGCACTCGTCGACCATCACCAGCGCGTCGTACTTTTCCGCCAGAGCGCAGATCCGATCGAGCGGTGCGGCGTTGCCGTCCATCGAGAATACGCCGTCGGTGACGATGATGCGGAACCGCTGGGCCTGCGCCTTCTTCAGGCACTCCTCCAGTTCGCCCATGTCGGCATTGGCGTAGCGGTAACGCACGGCCTTGCACAGACGCACGCCGTCGATGATCGAAGCATGGTTCAGCGAATCGGAGATGATGGCGTCCTCCTCCGAAAAGAGCGGTTCGAACACGCCGCCGTTGGCGTCGAAGCAGGCGGCGTAGAGAATCGTGTCCTCCGTACCGAAATAGTCGGCGATAACCTTCTCCAGCTCCTTGTGGATGTCCTGGCAGCCGCAGATGAAGCGCACCGACGACATGCCGTAGCCGCGGGCATCCATTGCTTTCTTCGCCGCCTCGATCAGCCGCGGATTGTCCGACAGTCCGAGGTAATTGTTGGCGCAGAAGTTGAGCACCTTCCGACCTGCAACCTCGATCTCGGCCCGCTGGGGCGAAGCGATGATCCGTTCCCGTTTGTAAAGCCCTGCGGCCTCGATTTCGGCGAGTTCATGTTGCAGGTGCTCCTTGATTTTCCCGTACATATCCGTTAATTTTTTGATGAAATTCCGAGTGCAAAGTGTCGATCTGTTACAAATGTACGATAAATTTCCGAAAACAGACACTCTCCGAACGCTTTTTTCTCACGCCGGGTTACAATTTGTTATTCGCCACGCCTCCAAGGCTTCCGGGAGGTTTTTTCGGCGGCGTTTTTTTGCCGCCGCATAATTTTTTAATACCTTTGTTGCTCAAATAACAACCAGCTACCTATGAAAAAATCGTGTGTATTGGTCAGCGGCGGTGCAGGCTACATCGGCTCGCACACCTCCGTGGAACTCATCAACGCCGGCTACGACGTGGTGATCGTCGACAACCTTTCGAACAGCGACCTCAACGCCGTCGAAGGCGTGCGCAAGATCACCGGCGTGGACATCCCCTTCGTCGAGGTCGACTGCTGCGACCGGGCGGCTTTCCGCAAGGTCTTCGAACAGTACGAATTCGACTCGGTGATCCACTTCGCAGCGTCGAAAGCCGTGGGCGAGTCGGTGCAGAAGCCGCTCGAATACTACGGCAACAACCTCACCTCGTTTATGAACGTCATCGGCCTGATGCGTGAATTCGGCCGCCGGAACATCGTCTTCTCGTCGTCGTGCACCGTTTACGGCGAGCCGGAGAAGCAGCCCGTGACGGAGCAGACGCCCCGCAAGCCGGCCACTTCGCCCTACGGCAACACCAAGCAGATGTGCGAGGACATCCTGCGCGACTCGCTCGCCGCCTACCCCGGCATGAAAGGCATCGCGCTGCGCTATTTCAACCCCATCGGCGCACATCCTTCGGCGCTGATCGGCGAACTGCCGCGCGGCGTGCCGCAGAACCTCGTGCCCTTCATCACGCAGACCGCCGCCGGACTGCGCGAGTGCCTCTCGGTCTTCGGCGACGACTACCCGACGCCCGACGGGTCGTGCATCCGCGACTACATCGACGTCGTGGACCTCGCCAAAGCCCACGTGGCGGCGATCAACCGCATGGCCGGCGACAAGAACAAGCAGGCCTACGAGATTTTCAACGTCGGCACGGGCCGCGGCGTCTCGGTGCTGGAACTGGTGCACAAGTTCGAAGAGGTCAACCACCTGAAGCTCAACTACAAGATCGCACCGCGCCGTGCGGGCGACATCATCGCCATCTGGGCCGATCCCACGCTGGCGAACACCGAACTGGGCTGGACTGCCGAGCGCACGCTCGACCAGACGCTCGCCGCCGCCTGGGCCTGGGAGAAGCACATTCGGGGAATTAAAAATTAAAAATGAAAAATTAAAAATTGGGCGAGTCCGGACTCTGATAAAGTCGAGGCTCGCTTTTACAACTCACCGCAGACGTCCAAACGTTTTGGACAATTGCGGGTTGTGAAACAATTTTTAATCCCTAATTTTTAATTCTTAATTATTTACCTTATCTTTGCGCTCCCAAAGCAGGCGGAAATGGGATGCGGTCCGCAGAGTCCGCATTGAGAACCGCCGAAGGCAACACACATTAAAAAACAAATTTTCATTATGAAAACCATTTCAGTCAAGGCCGTAAAACGCGCTGATTTCGGCAAGAAGGCCGCCAAGGCGATTCGCCGCGAGGGCATGGTCCCCTGCGTACTGTGCGGCAACGGCGAAACCGAGACCTTCTCGGTAGACCCCCGCGAGATCAAACCCCTGATCTACACCCCGAACTCCTACATCGTAGAGTTCGACATCGAGGGCAAGAAAGAGCAGGCCGTGCTGCGTGAGGCACAGTTCCACCCCGTACGCGAGGAGATCCTCCACCTGGATTTCTACCGCATCGCCGAGGGCAAACCCGTATCAATCGCCATTCCGGTACGCCTGACCGGCAACGCCGAGGGCGTGAAGGTCGGCGGTAAGCTGGCCCTGTCGGCCCGCAAACTGGTCGTCAGCGCACTGGTCGAGAACCTTCCCGACGAAATCGTCGTGGACGTTACGGAACTGGGCGTAGGCAAGACCATCTTCGTCGGCGACCTCGAGTTCGAGAACCTGAAGTTCATCACCCCCGCTACGACCGCCGTCTGCGCCGTTCGCGTAACCCGTGCGTCGCGCGGAGCTGCCGAGGCTGCGAAATAAGCCGGGAATATGAAATACCTCATTGTTGGGCTGGGGAATATCGGCGCCGAATACGCCGAAACCCGTCACAACATCGGTTTCAACGTGTTGGACGCCCTTGCAGAGGCGTCCAACACTGTTTTTACCACCCAACGTTACGGCGACGTGGCCGAAGCGAAGTACAAGGGCCGGACACTGGTGTTGCTGAAACCCTCGACTTACATGAATCTCTCGGGCAAGGCCGTCCGCTACTGGATGGACGCCGGGAAGATTCCGCCGGAGAATCTGCTCGTCGTTTCGGACGACATCGCGCTGCCTTTCGGCACGCTGCGCCTGCGCCCGAAGGGGAGCGCCGGAGGGCACAACGGACTGAAAAACATCTCCGAACTGCTCGGAACGGAGGAGTATGCCCGCATGCGCTTCGGCGTGGGCGGCGATTTCCCGAAGGGGCACCAGGTGGAATACGTACTGGGCGAATGGACCGACGAGGAACGGAAGGCCCTTCCCGAGCGGCTGAAGGTCTTTGTCGACGCCATCCGGTCGTTCGCGACCGTGGGAACCCAATTGACCATGACCAATTTCAACAAGAAATAGGAAAAGCGGCTTTCGGGCCGCTTTTTTGCATTTCCGCTTTTTTTCGTTACCTTTGAGGTTGTACGACCCTTTTAAGGGTCCGGAGGTTTTGCCGAACCGCAAGACGGTTCGGTTTTGGATACGTTCCGGCTTTTTAGTACCTTTGTAAGGAGAGTTCCGACTTTATTGCGTTCTTGACATAGTACGTTGTATCGAAGCATCTGAAATTTTGGCGAATTTTATGCACAACAGATACAGCACCCCCGGAAGGGTGTGTGCTGTTTTCTGGTTGTGCAGGGCCCGCCAAAAGCCTCAGATGCCGGGATTCGGCGCCGCCCTTTCGTTTTGCGCGGACCTGCCGGATTCCGCTGAAAAAAGAACCCGGCAGGATGCCTTCTTTTTCTCTTCAAATTCTTCAGGAAAAAGACGGGATTGCGCTCCTGCCGGGATTCTCCTTTTATTCCTCCTCGTCGTAATAGATCTCCTCCATCAGCCCGTCCAGTTCGCGCCGCTCCTTCTTGGTCGGACGGCCCGTACCGCGGTCGCGGACGATGAAGATCGTCTCGCGCGGAACGTTGAGTTTGTCCAGCTCCTCCTGCGGAGTAACGTTGAGACAGTAAAGAGGCACGTTTTTCGCCGGCTGACGGCTCGACACCAGATCGAGCACCTTGTAGGAATAGGTCACCTGCATTTTGCGCACGGCGATCACATCGCCGATTTTCACCTCGCGCGAAGGCTTGGCATAAGCGCCGTTTACCGTCACCTTGTTCGTGCGCACGGCATCTGCGGCATCACTGCGGGTCTTGAACACCCGCACCGCCCAAAGATACTTGTCCAAACGAATATCGTCCATATCACTTGATGTTTTGCTCCATTTTTTCCAGCAGGCTCCCCTTGCCGTAACCCTACCATACATCCTGAATCCGGCCGTCGGGAGCGATCAGCACGAAATGCGGAATTTCCTTTACCCCATAACGCATCCCAAGCCTGGTATCTCCGTCTACAAGTTCGTTCCATTGGTTTCCGACCAACTGCTTTTCGGCAATAAACTCCTTCCACACCGGCTTCGGGTCTTGGCTGATGCTCACAACCGCAACCCTGCCGGCATACTTTCGTGCGATCTCTTGCAGTTCGGGAATCGCCTGTACGCACGGACCGCAGCCCGCACTCCAGAAATCGAGCAAAATATATTTCCCGATGAATTCCGCCAGGCGATGCAGATTCCCATCCGCATCGTACAGATCCCCGTCCACCAGCCGGTCTCCGACTCCGACCGCCGGAGCCGGATTGAGATAAGCGTCAATCCGCCGGCCCATCGGAGACTGCCGCTGTTCTTCCGTCATCCGGTCGTAAAGCGCAAGCATTTCGGCCTTGTGAGCTGTACCTATTCCGAACTGCAAAAGACGGGCGCATTCGGCCAGTTTGTTCAACCAGACCCGCGTCACGGGAGCCGTCTGCATACGACGGACGGTTTTCTCCGACACTTGCCCGAACAGCTCCATATAACGGGCAAAATCCTGCTGTGTATTCAGCATGTCCTGAAACCAATTCAACTCACAGATTTGAGGTTCGACCAGAGCACGGTACATGTCTTCGTCCGCCTGCTCCGCAATGTCCGAAGCGGCCTCCCAAAGCCAAGCCTGCTTATCCTCACCACGGACCTCGATACGTTTGCCGGGGGCAACCCAAACATCGAGCGTACCGCCCCGGTAATCCCCAACCGTCACACTGATCTGAACAACTTTCGGGAAAGCGACCGTATCCCGGAAGGAAAACCGACCGCCTGCCAGCGTATCCACGCCTATTCCCCGCAACATTTGCCCCTGCGGTTCATACAGACGCACTACCGCGCCGTCGGGCACGTTCTCGATTTTTCCGACAATCCGGAATTCGCCGGCGGGAACGGCGGGAGCGCAAGCCGTTGCGGCCACCGCGGCAACAAGCAGGGAGAGCGGTTGTTTCATCGGTTTTCTCCTATTTTTCGTACAACGTTTCGCTTTTCGGCCGGTCGTGCGACTGTTCGTCGTTCTGGCGGCTGACGCTCAGGATCATCCCGAAGGCGATCATCGTGAAGAGCATCGACGAGCCGCCGCGCGAAATCAGCGGCAGGGTCTGCCCCGTCTCGGGGATCAGGTTCACCGTCACCATGATATGCAGCAGCGCCTGACACGTGATCAGCAACGCAAGCCCCAGCACCAGCAATCCCGGAAAGGCGGTTCCGCACCGCCGGAATATCTCGATTCCCCGGAAGAAGACCCACAGGTAGAGCATCAGCAGCAGCACGGCCAGGATGAAGCCGTACTCCTCGACGAAAAAGGCATAGGCATAGTCGCTCTCGGGGTGGATCATCTCCACGCGCATGGCGCTCTGCCCGGCGCCTTCGCCCAGGATGCCGCCGTTGTAAATGGCGATCATCGAACGCTCCGTGTCGGAGAGGTGTTCGATGGGTTTCTCGGTCTGCGACTTGGTCCAGAGGTGAATCCACGTCGAAACGCGCCCTTCGGCGGTCTCGCTGCGCCCGAGGTTCAGCGTCATAATAACGACGATGGCCGCAACGCCCCATCCCACGAGTTTCATCAGCTCCCCGAAACGGACGCGTCCGATGAGCATCATCACCCACGACGCCAGGCACACCAGCACGGCCGACGAAGTGTGCGCCGGAAAGATCACCATTGCCGAAACGACGACCGGCAGCAGAATGGGGCGCGTACCCTCGCGCCAGATTTTTCGCTGCACGGGCGACGAACGCCACGTCCAGAACTTCCACGTCGGCACGATGCGTATCTTGTCGATCTTCGACTGCCGTCCGGCGAGCTGCCGGGCGAGGAACAGCACCGTGGCGACCTTCAGCGCCTCGGAGGGCTGGAACTGGAAGGGGCCGAGCGGAATCCAGCGGGCTGCGCCGTTGGTCGTTGCTCCGATGAAATAGACGGCGACGGTCAGCGCCACCGAAAGAAAATAGGCCGGCCGGGCCAGAAGATTGTAAATGCGGCAGTTGATCTTCTGCACGGCGACCATGATCAGCAGGCTGCCGACCAGCAGCAACAACTGCTGACGCAGGAAATGCGCCGTCGTACGGGCCGTATGGGCGTCGTAGGCCATCTTGGCCGTCGAGGAGTAGACCACCAACACCGAGATCACCGCCAGCGCGGCGACGATGATCCACAGCACGCGGTCGCCCGTAAAGAGGCGGAACCCCGATTTCCCGGCCGTTCCCGTCCCGCAGGCGCACTCCTCGCCGGAGGCCGCGTCACCGCTCCCCGAAGTCCGCCTGCCGCCGCGCGGCGCAGCGTCGCGCGCCGCCTCCGCCGTCGCCCGGTCGTCGTATCTGCTCTCGTCCCGCACCATCGGCTATGCTTTTTCTTCGACCCAGTTCTTGAACAGTTCGCCGCGGTTCTCGTAATTCCGGAAAAGATCGAAACTCGCGCAGGCAGGCGACAGCAGCACCGCATCGCCGGGACGCGCCGCGGCCTTCGAGGCCGTCATGGCCGCTTCGAGCGAATCGGTCGAGACCACCTCCGGGACCACGCCCGTGAACTCCCGGACCAGTTTGGCGTTATCGAGACCCATGCACACCAGCGTGTGCACCTTCGCCCGGGCGAAGGCCTTCAGCGGCTCGTAATCGTTGCCCTTGTCGGTCCCGCCGGCGATCCACACCACGGGGCGCGTCATGCTCTCCAGCGCATAGTAAACCGAATCGACGTTGGTGGCCTTCGAGTCGTTGATCCACAGCACGCCGTCCTTTTCCGCCACGGGTTCGAGCCGGTGTTCGACGGGCGCGAAGGCGTAGAGCGATTTGCGGATCTTCGCCGGGGCGACGCCCGCCGCAAGGGTCGCGAGGGCCGCGGCCATGGCGTTGTAGGCGTTGTGAAGCCCCTTGATCTGCAACTTTGCGGTGTCGATCTCCACCGACGCCTTGCCGGCCGTTGCGGTGAATTTTCCGTCGCAGAGAAACGCGTCGCCCGCACCGCTCGCCACGGCGTTTTTAGCGGCGAAGGGCAGCTGGCGCATCCTCAAATCGTACTTCGGAATCTCGTTCCAGATCACCTCGTCATCGCCCGAGTAGACGAACCAGTCGCGCGAGGTCATATTCTGCACGATTCTCATTTTCGAGTCGGCATAGTTCTGAAAACAATGGTCGTAGCGGTCGAGGTGATCGGGCGTAATGTTCATCAGCACCCCGACATGCGCCCGGAACCGATACATTCCGTCCAACTGGAAAGAGCTCAATTCCAGCACATACCAATCGTAGTCGCCCGTAGCGACCGACCAGGCGAAACTCTCGCCGATGTTGCCGCCGAGGGCGACGTTCATCCCCGCGTCGCGCATGATCTTGTAGATAAGCGACGTGGTGGTGGTCTTCCCGTTCGATCCGGTGATGCAGATACATTTGGCCTTGCCCATATAGCGGCCCGCGAACTCCATTTCGGAGATCACCGGAATGCCCGCCTCGCGGATCTTGCGCACCATCGGGGCCGTATCGGGAATGCCGGGCGACTTGACGACCTCCGTGGCCGCGAGGATGCGCTCCTCGGTGTGGCCGCCCTCCTCGTAGGGGACCTCCCATTCGTCCAGCTTGGCCTTGTAACGGTCGGCAATGCGCCCCGCATCGGAGAGGAAGACCCCGAACCCCTTCTTTTTGGCGAGGATCGCGGAACCGTAGCCGCTGATTCCCCCGCCCAGAACGACGATCTGTTTCATATTATCTTATTTTCAGCGTTACCAGCGTAATGGCCGCCAACAGCAGCGAGATGATCCAGAAACGGAGAACGATCTTGGTCTCGAAGATGCCCTTTTTCTGGTAGTGGTGGTGGACCGGAGACATCAGCAGGATGCGACGCCCTTCGCCGTAGCGGCGTTTGGTGTACTTGAACCAGCCGACCTGCATCATCACCGAGAAGCTCTCCACGAGGAAGACGCCGCACAGCAGCGGCAGCAGCAGCTCCTTGCGGATGCAGAGCGCGAAAACGGCGATCACGCCGCCGATGGCCAGCGAACCCGTGTCGCCCATGAAGATCTGGGCCGGGAAGGAGTTGTACCACAGGAAACCCACCAGCGCCCCCACCAGCGCCGCGGCGAAGACCACCATCTCGCCGCTGCCCGGGATGTACATGATATTGAGGTAGTCGGCATAGACGATGTGGCCCGAAAGATAGGCCAGCACCCCCAGCACGGCGACGATCGGGACCGAAACTCCCGTCGCCAGACCGTCCAGGCCGTCGGTGAGGTTGGCGCCGTTCGACACGGCCGTCACCACGAAAATCGCGACCAGCACGTAGAGAATCCATGTGGCAACGGAGTTTCCGCCCGTCAGCCATCCGTAGTCGAACTCGTTGTTTTTGACGAAGGGGATGGTCGTCTGCGTGGTCTTGAGGCTCTCGGAGCTGACGACCACGTGGCGCTGAACCGTTTCGAGCACCGTGCCGTCCTCGTTCAGATAGACCGTCTGCACGGGCTGCGTGACCTTCTCGCGCACGACGATGTCGGGCGAGAGCCACATGGTCGTTCCGACGATGACGCCGAGGCCCACCTGCCCCACGATCTTGAAACGGCCCTTCAACCCCTCCTTCCTGTGGCGGAAAACCTTGATGTAGTCGTCCAGACCGCCGATCAGGCCGAGCCAGACCGTCGACACGAGCAGCAGCTGGATGTAGACGTTGTCCAGCTTGCCGAAGAGCAGCATCGGGACCAGGATGGCGACGAGAATGATCACGCCGCCCATCGTGGGCGTGCCTTTCTTCTGCAACTGGCCCTGAAGCCCGAGGTCGCGGATCTCCTCGCCGATCTGCTTGCGGCGCAGGAAGTCGATGATCGAACGTCCGAAGATAATGACGATCAGCAGCGAGAGGATGATGGCTGCCGCGGCGCGGAAGGAGATGTACTGGAACATTCCCGAGCCGGGGAGGTCGTAGGCCTCGTCCAGGTACCTGAATAGATGGTAAAGCATGGTTTCAATTAAAAATTAAGAATGAAAAATTAAAAATTACCATACGATGGCATTACGACAAGCGAACAAATGAAAAACAATTCTTAATTTTTCATTTTTAATTGAGAAGCGCAAAGCGCTTCTTTATCTCTTCCCGGTCGTCGAAAGGATGTTTCACGTCGCCGACAATCTGATAGGTTTCGTGCCCCTTGCCCGCCACGAGGATGATGTCGCCCGGACGCGAGAGCATCACGGCCGTGCGGATCGCCTCGGCGCGGTCGGCGATGCGCAGGTAGCGCGCGCCGGGCTCCAGCCCCGCGACCATGTCGTCGAGAATCGCCTCGGGCGACTCGTGGCGCGGATTGTCGGAGGTGAAAACCGCCATCGTGGCATACTTCACGGCAATGGCCGCCATCTCGGGACGCTTGGTCCGGTCGCGGTCGCCGCCGCAGCCGCACACCACGATCAGCTGCTGGCCGGGAGTGCGGATCTCCTCGATGGTCTGAATCACGTTCTCCAGCGCATCGGGCGTATGGGCATAGTCGACGATGGCCGTCGTGCCGTTCGCCGCGCGGATCTTCTCGAAGCGGCCGCTCACGGCGTGCAGCATGCTCAACACGCGCAGCACCTCGCCCCGGTTGAGTCCCAGCAGCGCCGCCGCGCCGTAGACCGCCAGCAGGTTGTAGGCGTTGAACCGCCCCAGCAGCCCCACCCACAACTCCTGCCCGTCGATGCGCAGAAGCATGCCGTCGAGGTGCATCTCGACGATCTTGCAGCGGAAATCGGCCATCGCGCGCAGCGAATAGGCGCTCACCGCCGCCGCGGTGTTCTGCACCATCACGCGTCCGTTCCGGTCGTCGGCGTTCGTCAGAGCGAAAGCCCCCTTGGGCAGCCCGTCGAAAAAGAGCTTCTTGGCCCGGATGTACTCGGCGAAGGTCTTGTGGTAGTCGAGGTGGTCGTGCGTGATGTTCGAAAAGATGCCGCCCGCGAAATCGAGGCCCCGCGTGCGTTCCTGCACGATGGCGTGCGACGAACACTCCATGAAACAGTATGCGCACCCGGCGTCGGCCATTTCACGCATCATAGCGTTCAGGCGGATCGAATCGGGCGTGGTGTGGGTGGCTTCGACCTCGCGGCCGTCGATCTTGTAGACCACCGTCGAGATCAGCCCGGCCTTGTAGCCCATGGCCCGCACCAGATCGTAGAGCAGCGTCGCGGTCGTGGTCTTGCCGTTGGTCCCGGTGATGCCCACGAGTTTCAGCTCGCGGCTCGGGTAGTCGTAGAACGCCGCGGCCATATCGGCCATGGCCCCCGCCGAGTCCCCGACGAGAACATAAGCGACGCCCTCCGCCGCATCCGCCGGCATCCGTTCGCAGACGATTGCCGCCGCGCCTTTTTCAACCGCCATGGGGATATAGTCGTGTCCGTCGCTCTGCGTGCCCGGAACGGCGAAGAAGCAGTCGCCCGGTTTCACGGCGCGCGAATCGTAGACCAGCCCGCCAATGGCGGCGGCAGTATCGCCGCACACCTCCCGGACGGGGGTATTTTTCAGAATATCGGTTAATTTTTTCATCCTATTTCAACGTTATGACGACCGCCGTGCCCGGTGCTATGCGCGCTCCGGCGGTGATACTTTGCTGCGTTACGGCTCCCCGTCCCGAGAAGCGGACCTTCAGTCCGCGGCTTTCGAGCACGAACAGCGCGTCTTTCAACCCCATGCCGCGCACGTCGGGCATCACGCCCCGGTCGCCGGGCAGGCTCGTGATGACGACGTTCGAGAGGCTGTCCACCGCGACGCGCCCCCAGCCCGTGCGGCTTTCGAACGAGGCGCGGGGCGACAGGCGGTCGGCCACGCGGCGGACCTGCGCGATGTCGCCGCCCTTCATCCGGTCGGGATAGCGGCGCGGGCCGCCATCGTCGACACGGCCGTACCAGTCGCGGCCGCGGTTGAAGATGTAGTCGACCATGCGCTTCACGACGGGACCCGCCAGCGGTCCCCCGTAGTAGGCTTTCCCGGCCTGGGCGCGGGTTTCGATGGTCGTGAGCACCGTGTAGCGGGGCGCGTCGGCCGGGAAGTAGGCCACCATCGAACCCAGGTAGTAACGGCCCTCGCGGCTGCGGGCGTCGGTGATCTGCGCCGTACCGGTCTTGGCCGCCACCCGCAGGCGCGTCGTGTCGCGGAAAAAAGCGCTGGCCGTACCCTCGGTGCAGACCGCCTGCAAGCACTGCTGCACCTCGCGCAGCGCCGCCCGCGAGGCGATCGACGAAGCGATGGTACGGCTTTCGAAACGCTCCTCGACCCGATCGCCGCGGCGCAGTTCACGCACCAGCACGGGCGAAATCATCTTCCCGCCGTTGGCAATGGCGTTGTAGAAGGTGATCATCTGGATCGGGGCCAGCCGCACACGGTAACCGTAGGACATCTTCACCAGCATCACGCCCGGGTCGGGAACCTTCCAGTCCGTGGTGACGGAGGGCTTCCGCTCGCCGAGCCGCTCCAGCCCCACGGTCTGGCCCAGATGCAGCTCCTTATGGAGAAAATCGCTGTATTCCTGCTTTCTGCCCGTACTTCCGTAACGGTCCCAGATCGCCTTGGCGAAGTAGACGTTCGACGACGAAGCCACGGCGCGCCGGAAGTCGATTTCACGGTCGCCGCGGTGCGAATCGCGGATGTTCCTGGCCGGGCCTACCGTCACCGGATCGCCGTTGTGGGTGTCGTAAACCGTCGAGACGGGCATCCGGGCGTCGTCGAGCAGCGTAAGCATCGTCGCCAGCTTGAACGTCGAACCCGGCTCCATGCTGCGGCCCAGGGCGTAGTTCTCCCGTTCGGCGAAACTCCCGTCGGCATTGCGGCCGAGGTTGACCATCGCCAGGATTTCGCCCGTATGGACCTCCATCACGATCGTCGTGCCCCACAAAGCATTCTGGGCTTCCAGCTGTCGCCTCAACGCCTTGTCGGCCACATCCTGCAGGTCAAGGTCGAGCGTCGTGACGATGTCGAAGCCGTCCACCGGGTCCTCGTGGTCCCCGCCCGCCACCCGGCCGTAAAAGCCGCGCGCGATGCGCTGGCGCAGGGCTTTGCCGTCGCGGCCCGCCAACTCCTCGCGGTAGGCCTCCTCGATGCCGTAATTGCCCTTGTCGCCCGTCAGTCCGATCGTACGGCGCGCCAGTTCGCCCTGGGGATAGATGCGTTCGTCGCGCTCGATCAGCCGGTAGACCATGCCCATGTTCCAGTTCAGCAGCGGATAACGCCGCAGGGTCTCCCACTCGGCGAAATCCACCTCGCGGGGAAAGATATTCACGGGCGTATGGTCGCGGATCGTGTCGTAGATGCGGCGTTTGACATATTCCTCGCCCCGCATGCGGTCCATCATGCGCGAAATCCACCCCTCGGAACGCAGGTAGGAGGTGTCGCGCGGATTGACCAGCCGGTAACGGCGGGCGTGCTCCTCGCGGAAACGTTTGGCATAGGCCGAGGCGGGCTTGTCCCGGAAGAAGGCAGCCAGCAGTTTCGCGAGCGAGTCGGCCTGTTCGCGGAAGGTCTTGAGCGAATCTAGCCCCGGCGACGCGAAGTCGAAGGCGGCCTGATAGCGGAAGATCGAGGTGGCGAGGGGTTCGCCGTCGCGCGAAAGGATGCTCCCACGCTGCGCCGGGATGACCTCCTCGGTGAAGATGCGGCTGGCGAGGCGGTCGGCATTGTAGGCCACCTCCGCACTGAACAGCTGCACCCAGACGAGCCGTGCGAGCACGATGGCCCCGGCGAGGATGAAGAGCACGTACAGAAGCCTCACCCGCAGCAGAATATCGCTTTTGACCTTCGAACGTTCCTGCTTCATCGCCGTTTAGTTTTCGATGATCTCGCCCGGCGCCTGCGGGTCGTAAAGCTCAATGCCCCGCGCCCGGAGCTGTTCGACGATGGCCGAATGGGTCGTGCGCTGGTAACGCTGCTCCTGGAGGCGGATCGAGCGTTCGCGGAGTTTCTGCACGTCGCGCTCGAGACGCGTGTAACGCATGTCGAGGTGCAGCGACCAGAACATCACCATGATGCTCAAAAAGAACATCCCGGCGATGGTCAGCATATAGGGATAGTATTTCGAGACGCCCTCGCGCACGAGGATCGTACCCGAGAACAGCTGCCAGAAGGTGCTGGACCTGCGGCGTCGCTCGCGGCGTTCGCGTTCCTCGGCTTCGCCCCGCTCTTCGGCCTCGCGCTCCTCGTCGGCGCGGATGTCCTCTTCGGCTTCGCCCCGCTCCATGCGCCGCACCTCGCGGCGCACACGGCGCGCGAACTCCTCCTCCTGCTCACGGCGGGCCTGCTCCTCGGGGGTCACCGGGTCGAATTCGTGGTCTCGGTACATCGTATCAGCGTTTTACGGCCGCCCGGAGTTTCGCCGAACGGGAACGGGGATTGCGGTCGAGTTCTTCGGCCGAAGGGGTCACGGCCTTGCGCGTCACGAGGTCGAACGGGGCCTGCGAACGACCGAAAAAGTCCTTTTCGACCTGCCCCGAGAAGTTGCCGCTGCGCATGAAATTCTTCACCAGCCTGTCTTCGAGCGAATGGTAGGAGATGACGACCAGCCGGCCGCCGGGCTTCAGCACCCGCAGGCTCTGCTCCAGCGCCATTTTCAGCGCCTCCATCTCGCCGTTGACCTCGATGCGCAGGGCCTGGAAAAGTTTGGTCAGGAATTTCGCCTCGTCCTTTTTGGGCGTGCAGGGCTTCACGGCCCCGACCAGCTGCGCCGTGGTCGTCACGGGCGCCGCCGCACGGGCCTTGACCAGACAGTTGGCAACCTTCCACGGTGTTTCTACCTCGCCCCAGTCGCCCAGAATGCGGGTCAGGTCCTCCGCGGTGTAGTTGTTCACCACGTCGGCCGCCGTGAGCCGCCCCCTCTGGTTCATGCGCATGTCGAGCGGGGCCTCTCCGCGGAACGAGAATCCGCGCTCCACGGCGTCGAAATGGTGCGACGAAACCCCCAGGTCGGCCAGAATGCCGTCGACCTCCGTCACGCCGCGCAGCCGCAGCGCCCCCCGCAGGAAGCGGAAATTGCTCTCCACGTAGTGAAAACGCGCATCGTCGGGACGGTTTTCCAGCGTGTCGCGGTCCTGGTCGAAGCCGTACAGACGGCCTTCCGGCCCCAGGTCGGAGAGGATGCGGCGCGAATGGCCGCCTCCGCCGAAAGTGAGGTCGGCGTAAGTGCCCGCAGGTTCGACAGCGAGCAGTCCCACAGACTCTTCCAGCAGTACGGGAGTATGGTATTGCGACATAATAGTTATTTGCAAAGGTCTATTTGGGTGTAAAGTTAGGGATTTTTCAAAAAAGAATGCCTATATTTGTAAATATAATCGGCAATAATTTCCCGCCTCATTCTAAGTCGTTTACGGGAGCGCAAAAATTACGAGGGTTAAAATTAGGGTTAAAACACGATCATTTTCAACAATTCAAACTCTCTAACAATCATCTCAATACACGAATAGTTAATAATAAATCACACTTTCAATAGTGTACCATTACACCCTCTATTCGTCCGGATCGCTGGGTAGGCTTCAATAGTACACCGTCGTAACAAACGCTCCAACGCAGAACTCGCTATTACAGCCGTCAATTCCAATAGAGCAACACTCCTTTTAGCACACGCCAATCCTTCACGTCAGCAACAGCCCGTCCATACAACGACAAGAGGGACGATCTCCAAGCGTTTCCATAGCCTACCGGGCAGTAGTTCGCCGGAGGCTTCAACGATCTAAAATCGGGTTCTCCAAGAGTTTCCCGTTTTCACGCCACGACATCGCGCCAAACGTAGGTATAGGCAGGCTGGCAGATAGCGGTCGATCTCCAACAACACCCCGCGCCGCGGCCCGAAATAATATACTTTCGTATTTAGGTATTTCGCCAATACAAAACCCCGTCTAAGACCTCCGAGCGCTAATAATTAGGAGCTTCGCCTACAAGACCGAAAACAGCGATTTTCAAGAGGCGTTTCCTTCGGACGGGTAAATACTCCTTCGAAGCGGCAGGAGCGTAGAAATCGGCATCTACAACAGCATAGCGGAGAACGCCGGGAGAGCTGGCCGAGGGCGCGTATTATAGAACGTCGAGGAGCCTGACGGGGCGCGGCTCGAAATAATATTCGAAGGTTCTCCTATTAGGCGAGGACGAGATCATCAAGAGGCGTAGATACAGCGTTCACGCAGTTTCACGTTACTATATTCTCCTTTATCCTATCAGAGCATTATAGCTATTACATAGATTACTTATTCCCCTTATTATTATTATTATCGGAGAGGCCGCCACGACCGCCCTATAAACAGTTCCCGGAGGGTTTGGGGGAGGTTCAGCGCCGGGTCGTGCTTACTTATTCTTACGAGGTTCCGCCCGAGGTCTGCCCGAAACTGACGGCTTCCGTAGTTCCCGGCGTCGTATCGGTCAATAACGCTTACTAATTCCCTCCGCACTTTACAGCGGGCTGACTTCAAGCCTTTACTCGTGGCGGAGCTACAAGCCTCCCGCCGCTTCGCAAGATATTCGGTATACCCGTATTCGTTCAGCCCTTCGGCGATCTCGCGTTCTTTCGGGGTCATTTCATCCGTTATTTCGATCCGTTCGAACAGCACGAAATTCCGGGCTTCCCGGGCGAGGAACAGATAGAGATCGCCGTAGCTGGCTACAAGGTCGGCCACGGAGTGAATATCGAGCCTATTCAGCGCGAGGGCCTGCCGGTCGGCTAACTTAAATTCGTAGCGGGGGAAATAGTAGCCATGACGGGCGAGAATATCGAAGACCTCACCCTGTCGGGCCCGGTTCCGCAGCGGCGTTTTAGCGACGATCTCGGCCGTTTTATCATAGATCATAACTTTCTTATAGCTCCGGTCGCCGAAATAGACGGTTTCATCCTTAAAGGCATTTCTCGAACGGGTCTTATAGCCGGACAGCAGGCGGATCAGCCGACGACACGGGATTCGCGTCCGCAGATTCAGCCCGATCTCTACCTGGGTAACACGGCCCCGGCCCAATTCCTCGTAGGAGATATTCAGATCGGCCGCCAACCGTTTTAAGGTACGGATAAGTGCTTCGGAGGTCAGATCGAGCAACGAAATTCTTCCGTAGTGCCATTTACGGAGGCTATTCATAATAAAGAGCCTTCCGGTCTTCCTTATATAGATCAACCGGAGTGGGTGAGGCGCGATACGGGAGGGGCCTTTCAGTCGGTAAATACCAATATTATCGAACACTTTCACGATTTCGCAGTTCTCGAAATTTCCCGAGAACTTTTCCAACATTATCGTTAAATTATCTACCATAAGCAGACGTTTTTCATTTTTACAAAGATACGCAAATAACATCCCCAATATTCACCCTCACGCCGCTACGACCCTAAAACGGCCCCAAATCGACCCCGTTAATCTCGCGGAAGCCCAGTAAATTCTGGGCCCATTACAAGGCTTAAATTTTTCATAATATTTTCTTATAGATTCATTTTTTCGTGAATATTCAATCACTCGTTTGCAGGTTATTCTTTCTAATTAATTCTATCAAACGCCATTTTACAGCCTCGTAAAATTCAAACTGATAGTCGGGGCATGAATATTCTTTCTCTCGCTCGTAGTGTATTCGCAGCCACTTTCTAAAATCACGTTGAGCCTCTTTCGACAACAGCCCTGCATAGCCTTCCAATTCGGTATGGGATAGGCTCGCCAATCCCAGCATCAAGATAAAATCGGTCAGTTCTTTCAAGTTCCCCCGTTTAGGCCGGAACGACGGTCGCCGACCGAGCGTATCAAAAAGAAACTCTCGGCAACTCCGCCAAAAATAATTTACAGCCCGTATATAATACCCGTCGAATAATTCACCGAGCGTCCCGACCTTCAATCGGCCGAGAACGCTCCGCCGTCCGTCACCCGACAAAAACGCCACCCGCAAGATATTACGTCGTATCAGAACATTTCCATTCATTTCGTCGATCCCATTACAAATTTTAGCAGTATGGCATCCCGAAACGAATTCCCGGCATTCAGAACTCGATTCCTTCAATTTATAGCATTTCGATCTAAATCCCCGGATTCGGTGTATCATTTCAGTACATGTCATATCAACCGGGACGTTCAGCCCCATTTCAATCTCGGAAATTTCAAAGGTTCTCAACGTATCGAACGAGATGCCGAGCCGCTTGGCTACTTTCCGCCAAGCCTTCTCCAAATCCGTTTTAGTCAGATCATCCAGCGAAGTCGCGCCGTAGTACCACTTTCGGATACTACCGTAAATTTTCATAAAGTCTTCGTAAAATTCGATTATCAGATCATGCGCATCATCCCCGGATTTCCCATTATTTAACACCAACTTATCATACCATCTCCCATTTATCCAATTCGATTTTTCAACGAAAGTCCCATAACGCAGGTGATGATAGACTTCCTTATCGTAACATTTCAAAGTAATATTATCGACCATATTTTTTCAATTTCAAAAGTTCGTCTTTACAATACCTCTTCGAACGCCCGTAGCGCATAGGCGTAATCAAACCCTTTTTCTCCCAACGATAGAGCGTCGAGCGACTGACCTTCATCGAGCTTTCAACCTCTTTCGCAGTCAGCAACTCCGCTCCGAGGAGAGCCTTCGTAAGATAATTAATAATCCAATCCCGATTCTGGGCTATCCCCACTTTAATCAGCGTTTGGAGCATCTCCGGAGATACGATAATCTCGCACTCCGTTTTTACTTTAATTTTATTCATAGTTTGACAGTTTAAAAATTAAACATTATATCATTTCAAAAGACCGTTTTTCAACGTCTTTCTACTCTATATAACGTCGTGGATAAACAAAGCTCAAGCGCATTTTTTAATCAACAGATAATAAAGTACTTACAAAGAGCCATAAAATAAGCATCCTATACGATCTTTACGGTTCAATTTTTTTAACCGAGCACAAAAAACCGCCCCGATCAGGGGCGGTCTACAAGGTCGGAAGCATCCGCGTTCTACTCGTTCAGCGCGGCTTCGATTTTCTCAAATCCGTCGTCTTTACAATTTTTCGGCGTAAGATAGGGGCGTAGCGGATTATTTATCACTACCAGCTTCGGGTAACTTTCCAATCCTTCAACGGCGTTAAACCACAACCGGGCACTTCGGCAAATCACAATCGTCACGCCCTTATTCATCAGATACCGGACCAACCTCACGGCAAACTCCTGCGTAGGGAGCAATCCCGATTCCGATTTCACCAACCGCTTCGATATATTCCCGTACTTTTTAGAGTGGTAGCCCAAGTACTGCACAATCGTCAGGTATTTCGGGGCATCGGGCCAGCGATTCAACACGTAGCCGAGCAGGTTATTCCAATAGCGCGTATCAATAGCAAGCAGGTCTTCGTCTTCGGTCGGGAAGGAACACCCGTTCAAGAGCATCGCATCGGCTTTCGTACGGAGGAATTTCCGGCGCTGGGCGGGCGTCATTATCTTCAAGGTTCCCGCATTACCCGGCACCTCCGCAGTCTGCTCTACCCAGCCGGGATTAAGCGTCAAAAGAGCCACCTTCGCGTTAAAGAAATCGCCCTGCACGGGTTCGGGCACACCCTCACAGCGGATTTTCCGCAGATCGGGAGCCGTTTCGTTATAGGCGTCGATCACGGCCCGTTCGTCGGGACAGACAAGATTTTCCGGGGCTTCGGCATAATCTTTCTCCGCCAACATTTCGGCTAATACCCGCCACGGGTTTTCTTTTAACAAGGTTTCCTTCGTTTCCATAATAAAAGGTTTAATAGTTAGGTTCCCAAAGATAAGATATTCGCGCCCTTTTTCAATATCGAGGGTCGTAACGATTTCATTCATTTTTTCTTCGCCCCGGTAGTCGATCCCGACCGTCCACGCGCTATTCGTCCCGCCGTCCCAGCAAAACACCTCTTCCAGCCGTTCGCGGAGTTCGGCAGTAAGCAGGGCCGTTAGCTGACCTTCGGAGAGGTAGACCCTTTCCAACAGAAAATAATGCAACACGGAGGTCGCCTCACCCGTCCGCAGGTAGCTGATATAGTACGCCAACGAGTGGGGAATTCGGTCGGCATAGTCGGGGTGGTTCTCTTTATAGCGGGCCAAAACAACCTCCAAATCCCCGCCGTAATGGATATATAAGGCGAGGTTCAGCAACTTTTTCTCCCAGCTAACCCGCCCGAACTCGAAACACAGATCGTCCCAATAAGCCCGTCGGGTGACAAGGTCGTCATAGATTTCCCGCTTTTCAGCAACCGGCATCGCCGGGTCGCCGAGGGATTTCGAGACCGGGGTGGCTTCATCCCGGTATTTTTTGACGACGAGATCGTCGGCGCTGACGGAATCGGCCTCCATCCACCACTGTAACCATTCCGATTTTTCGGCGTCCTCCAACTTTTCAAAATCGCCGTTCTTTAATCCGTTTCTCGACAGATAGTGTCGAAATTCTCGCTCCAATCTCGCCATCCGGCTCCCTTCGGCGGCGGCATACAGGAATTTCGGGAGCAGGTCCTCAATCCACATCGTCGAGCGGATCGCCTCCCGAAACCGTATCGCCTCGATCATATTCAGCAGGGGAAATTCCCCGCGAAAGGGAATCAGCCGCGATGGAATTTCACGGTCTACAAGCAGGCCGGCCATACCACCCGCCACGGAGCACATCCGGTCCCTCGTCGAAAGTTCACTCTTTTCCATATACCGTTATTTCGGTTACAAACTCTTTACGGCAAAATTATCAGTCGCTTCCGCCAACCCCCGGCGCAAGGTCTAATTATTTTTCAAACGTAAGAGAAATAAACAAAGAAAGCGTGGCGCCGACAACCTATCTTATACGGCAGGCTCTGGAATAGCCCGAATACTAAAATAAGCATCAGCCCACGCCCTTTTTCAAGGACATAGGAATAACAACGCTTATTCCCGTATTCATCAGAATTTTCCAGATTCGCCGTAGAGAATAAACTTACGCTTTCGCGTCTATCAATATGTCATAGACAAAAGTACGAAGATTTCGCGGATTTCCAACAAAAAAGGCTTCGACCTAAATCGAAGCCCCTTCAAAATTCATTCATCGTCAATCAAAAAATTCGGCCGTTTCAGTTTTATAGCATCCTGTGGGTGGCTCAATCCATATTAATTTATCTCCCCAATCGCATTCGTTCTCAGGAAACGTATACCATAATACAAAAATTATTAGATTCAAGTCTTTCGCTATTTTCATCACCTCTAAATAGAATTTTTCATCTTCCCCCTTTTTCAAAAGAAAATAAGGGAAAGCCCTATCATCGAGAGAAATTACAATCGCTTTCAAGTCATCTTCAATGGCAATTTTTCGTATTTCGTTTAATATTAGAACATAGTTTTTATAGCACGAGAACGGCAACTTAACAAACGGATTAGCACTCTCCCAATGGAGTAGTCCCGTAGATATTTTAGCTTTCTCTAAAAATGAATGTAACACGGGGCCTAACACCGGCCATATATCTTCAACATTATAAATTTGGTTAGGCGTAAAAATCGTTATTACCTCCGAATATTTACAGATAATAGGACGAGCATTTTCCGCATCAAAAGTTAGATACACTCCTTCCTTACACGAACTAACAGATATATTATCGCGTCTTAATTTTACAATAATTTTTTCACTCATATCTATCCATCATTTTAGCAACCACATTTTTCACCTCTTCCCGGAACCACGCAGGTTGCAACACCTCTACATCCGCGCCGTTCGAGAGCAGTTCCATCCGAAAATCGTAAGTCGGTGCCAACCGGTATTCGAACACCGAATATTCCGCGGTCCGCTCGGTTTCACGCTGGGTAGGGTGCAGGGGCAGAGCCCGGACGTAGTTCGCCTGCTTCCCCAAGACGCGGATTTCGACCCGTTCGGCCTTCCGGTCCCGTTCACGGATAATTCCGAAGGCGTCGGCATAGAATCCGGCACAATCGAAATCAGAGGGGATTTCAGCCGCTTTCGCCGTCGGAACCATACTTCGTACCCGGTCAAGGGCGAACGCGTAAATTCCGCCCATTTCCACGCTATTGGCGATCAGGTACCAGCGCCTCCGGAACGCCTTCAATCCGTAAGGCTCGACCTCGTAACGATTTTCTCGTTTTTCATCGTAGGTATGGCGGTAGACGATCTCCAAGCATCGGTTTTCCTCCATCGCCCGGAGTACGGCAGTCAGATAGGCGTAGCCCGAAGGGATCGGCTCCAACGCGATCCGTCGGCGCAGGCGTTTACTATTTACCAAGAGGTCGTTCACGGCGAAGGTTTCCAACAGCCAGCGGCGCAGATCGTCGCGCACCAAGTCGTCGCCGCATTCGACGTAGTATTCGTTCGTCCGGCGGTCGCAGGCGATATTCACGTCGAACAACTCTTCAACGGCTTTCCGGTGGTTCTCAAAGGTCTTTCGGGGCAGTTCCTCGCCGCCCGACATCTCGTTCCGCTGCCAACGGACGCGGATTTCATCAAGGGTGATACGGCCCGCGGAGTAGATCACGTCCAAGAGCCACAGATAACGGCGAAACAAGGTCGCGGTGTTATTCGTCAAGGCGTTCATCGTTCAAAGGTTTTTCACAAAGATAAAAAAGGCTTCCGCCAAAACTCAGCGGAAGCTCCCGTTTTTTATCAAGCACTCAATTTTTTCATCGCCTCGGTCAGCTCCGTTCGTTCGGTATTCGTATAGACCCGATGTACCATATCGAGGCTTTTATCCCCCAAAAGTTTCGCTACAATATAGAGAGGGACGCCCGCGTTCGCCAAGTGGGAGGCGAAGGTATGCCGGGCAACGTGAAACGAGAGGCGTTTCCCGATTCCGGCTTTCTCAGCCAACATTTTCAGTTTCCGGTTTACGCAGTTATTCGATAGACTCGGAAAAACATGCTCGCCCGTAGACACGTTCCGGTACTTGGCAAGCAGGACCTTCGGCCATTTCAACGTCACCGGAATTTCAACCAGTTCTTTCGTCTTGCATTGAATCTTAGAGATATAGGTCACGCCTTTAATATTTTTCAAGTGCGTCCACTTCAGGTCCAATACGTCGCTGAACCGCAAGCCCGTTTCACAACTGAAAATAAACAGTTCACGTGTCAGTTTCATCGCCGGATCACCTTTATCCGGCAGGGCCTTTTGCAGGAACGCGTCGTATTCATCCTTTGTCAGAAAAACCGTCCGGGGTTTCGAGCGGTTTAGGAATTTCAATCCCTTCCCGAACGGATCGTCGATCGGATAGCCCAGCCGTCCGGCCCATTTCACCACCGAACGCAGGCGGTTCAATTTCGTATTAATCGTATTATCCGCATTCCGGCGGACCGTCCGCAAATACTTTTTATACTCCTGAATAAAGAGAATATCGAGCTGGTCAATCGTCCGTTTCTTACTCCGTTTCGAAAATTTCGCCATATCTTTTTTGAGGTCCAATATACCTATAACCGTTCGCTCACGGCGGTTATCCGTCCGCAGCTTATCTACATAGGCATCGAAGATTTCATCGAGGGTGGCGTTCGTCTTTTCACTCGGAGCCGTCCGCGCCTTTCCGGTGAGTATTTCACGGATTCGCTCCAGGTCCACGGTTTCACCCAACATCTCGCACTGGAACAGATAGCGTTCGTATTCGGTTTCCTTCCCGTTCAGATAGCTGTTAATTACGCTTTTTTCGGGGCAGTTTCCGACAACACGTCCGGATTTCTTATCCCAGCAAGCCGGGGCAATCGAATAGGGAGTCGCAAATTTCGTTTGGCGGCCGTCGAGATATACACGCAGGTCGATACGTTTTTCCAAACCTTTCCTTGAAAGGTCATCACGCAGAATAGGTCTAATCGTTTTTTTCATAACTATTCGTTTTACGATTTTGCTTTTTAATAGTGGCTGGTTCCAAGAAAAATCGAGGAAATTTTTCCCGCAAGGACTAATTTAGGCTCAAAATACTGATTGACAAAGAGTTCTTTCAGTAAAAATTCTCGAAAAATTTTACAACATCCTCCAATCGTCATCCAGCCGAGATTCGGCAACAAACCATTTTAACAAGAAATTCACCGGAAAAATCAACCCGAAAAAAGGGGGCTAAAAAAAGCCCTTCAAAAACAACAAGGGTTAAAATTAGGGTTAAAAATTCGACACAAAGCGAAACAAGGTGAAAGACCTACCCTTCGCCAAAACGCGTTCTAACGACGATTAACTTTCAACAAGGTGCATCTTATAGCAAAAAAACCGTATATTTGTGGATATAATTTTCCGAACATTCCATGCCCAAAATCGACATCGGCGCCGTACTCAGGCAGAAAGCCCCGCGGCTGGCTCGCTGGATTCCCCGTCCGGTCGTGAACTGGCTGCGCCGCACGATCCACGAGTCGGAAATCAACCATATCCTCGAACACTACTGGTCGCTGCCTCCGCAGGAGTTCATCCGCGCCTGTTTCCGCGAATGGCAGGTCACCTATTCGATCGAAGGACTCGACAAGCTCGCCCCCGGAGGCCGTTACCTCTTCGCCTCGAACCATCCGTTCGGGGGCATGGACGGCATGATGCTCGCCGACAAGCTGATCGACCGTTTCGGCGACGCGCGGGTGGTGGTCAACGACCTGCTGATGTACCTCGAACCGCTGCGCCCGCTGTGGATTCCGGTGAACAAGCACGGCGCGCAGAGCGCCTCCTACGCCCGGAAGTTCGACGAGGAGTTCTTCGGCGATCTGCCGGTCCTGACCTTTCCCGCGGGTCTCTGCTCGCGCCCCAACGGCGGCGAGGTGACCGACCCCGAGTGGAAAATCAGCTTCCTGAAAAAGGCCTACGCCTCGCAGCGGCAGATCGTTCCGGTCTTCGTCGAAGGGCGTCTGTCGAAGTTCTTCTACCGCGTCTACCGAATCCGCAAGGCGCTGGGCGTCAAGTTTAACATCGAGATGCTGTGGCTGCCCGACGAAATGTTTTCGCAGAAGGGCCGCCATTTCCGCATCGTCGTCGGCGACCCGATTCCCGTGGCCGAACTCCAGCGTTTCGGGTCGCTGCACGAACAGGCACTGGAAGTACGTAAAAAAGCGTATTTTTTGGAAAAAACGCTCGCCGGCCCGAATCAAAACCGCTAATTTTGGTATTTTTGCCCTGTCATGCAACAGAAAGAGAATACAGTACCCATCATCGAACCGGTCGCCCGGGAACTGCTGCTCGCAGAACTGACGCCCGCCCGCAAGATGCGCAACACCCACCGGGCAGGCAATGAAATCTACATCTTTTCGGCCGCCGAATGCCCCTCGCTCATGCGCGAGGTGGGCCGCCTGCGCGAAGCGGCCTTCCGCGGCGCCGGCGGCGGCACGGGGCAGGAGGTGGACATCGACGAGGAAGACCTCGCGGGCGACGGCTACTACCAGCTGATCGTCTGGGACCCCTCGGCGCAGGAGATCGTCGGCGGCTATCGCTTCATCGTCTGCACCACGCCCAATCCCCGCCATCTCTCGACCGAACACTATTTCCGTTTCAGCGAGCGTTTCCGCCGGAAGTTCCTGCCCCGGACCATCGAACTGGGGCGTTCGTTCGTGCAGCCCGCCTACCAGGCCCGCGGCAACGCCAAGAGCATCTATGCGCTGGACAACCTCTGGGACGGACTGGGCGCGCTGATCGTATTGAACCCCAAGGCCAAATACCTTTTCGGCAAAGTCACCATGTACACGACCTACAAGGCCGTGGCCCGCAACGCGCTGATCTGGTTCCTGCGCCGCTATTTCCCCGACCGCGACCAGCTGGTGGAGGGCATCCATCCCATACGGCTCGACCTGGACGACCCTTATTACGAGGAACTGTTCTGCGGCGCGACCTACATGGAGAACTACCGCATCCTGATCCAGCAGATCCGCAAGTTCAACGAGAACATCCCGCCGCTGATCAACGCCTACATGAACCTTTCGCCCACAATGCGGGTTTTCGACACGGTGTCGAACCCCGATTTCGGCGGTGTGGAGGAGACGGGCATCCTGGTGACGATCCGCGACATCTATCCCGAAAAACGCCTGCGCTACACCCGCTGGCTGGGGTGGCGGGCCAATCTGAAACACCGCCGCGAGGAGTTCAGCGAACGCCTGCGCGAACATTTCGAACGCATCAAGAAAAAGCGGAACGCCTGAAAACGCCCTGTTTCCCTCACGGCCGTCCGGACAATCGGGCGGCCTGAATTTTGCATGCCGTGCAGTAAACCGCACATTTCCGCATTTAACGATACGAACGACTCAACTAAAAAACACCTCGTATGAAACGATTATTTCGTCTTCTTCTGATCCTGGGCCTCGCGGCCGGAACCTGGTCCTGTGCGGACGACGGAACTCCGTCGGTCAGCATCAACGGCGGAACCAATTTTCTGTCGCTCGACCACCTCGCCCGCAGCGGCAAGATCACCGTCAATGCTCCGGCGCCCTGGAGCGTGACGCTGGCGCCGGAAAACTACGGTCAGGACGAAAAACCCGACTGGCTGACCCTCTCCGCAGAAGAAGGACCGGCAGGGTACTCCGAGATCGACGTGACCTTTGCCGAGAATCCGGGTCCTGCCCGCAGTGCGTCGCTTCTTTTCACCTGCGACGGAAAGACCTCGGCTTTCACCGTCTCGCAAAGCGCGGACGGCACGGGATTCGACGCCCCGGACTACTATTTCTACATTTCGGTCGGAACCATGCCGACCCTCTATTCGGGCCTGCACCTGCTTTCGCACGACAAACCGAGCTACGTCTCCTACGAACGCGCAAGCACCTTCGACGCCGCCGAATTTCCCGACCGGGCCTTCGTGTACCCCGTCGCCGACCCCACGGGCCATGCCACCAACGAGGAATTACGGGCCATGAGCGAAGCGATGAAACGCCGCATCCTGGAGATCAACGCCGAGGACCCCACGGCGGTCTTCGGGCTATGGGTCGACGACCTGCGGTGCCGCCTGGGCTACGACTGGTTCGTGGCGCAGGGCATCGACTCGGCACGCGTGAAGGTGACAATGCTCTCCGACGGCACGGCGACCTACAACAATTTCCACAACTACTTCGGCGATGCCGCCACGGCCGAGCAGAACTGGAACGACTACGCCGCCGAAGTCGAAGCCCTCGACTGGAACCACGGCGGCCGTTATCCCGAGACCCGCGCGCCGGAGGAGTTCGCCTCCTACACCTGGCCCTACTACCTCTCGACGCGCCCCGACTACCGCCTGATGCTGCAAAACCGCAGCCTGATGGAGTCCTCCTGCCCGTTCATCACCGACCGGCTGGCCGAGATGAAGATGGAGAGCGTCCAGCCCTACGAGTTGTTGACAGCCCTTCCCGAGGCTTCGAAACAACAGTTCTACCGCATGGCCAAATTCGACTACGCCCGCTTCGCGGGGCTGTTCGACCTGTCGCCGAAGAAAAACCTCATCATCATCGGCACGAGCCACAGTTCCGCCGCGAGCGAACAGCAGCAGGCGGCCTATGTGGAACGGATCATACAGCAGTACGGCAGCGATTACGACATCTTCTTCAAGCCCCATCCCGCCGACAGCTCGTCGGCCGGTTACCCCGACCGGTTCGAGGGGCTGACGCTGCTGCCGGGCCAGATGCCGTTCGAGATCTTCGTCTGGGCGCTGCTCGACAAAATCGACATGATCGGCGGCTACCCCTCGACGACCTTTATCTCCGTACCGCTCGACAAGGTGGGCTTCCTCTTTGCCGCCGATGCCGACGGGCTCGTCCGGCCGCTGAACATCCTTTTCCGCGACGCCGCGAACGTGGAATGGATTCAGTAAATGCCCCCGGCGCCGAAAAACGCCACCCGGCTCGGGCGGCGTTTTTTTTCGCGCAAAAAAATCCCCCGCCGAAGCAGGGGACCAGGCAAACAATTGTTTAACTAAATGATTTCGGGCGGAAGATTACCGGACGACCTCTCCCGACTGATTCTCCAGGCTTGCGTTCTTCTCCGTCTTCACCGGCTCCGATTTTTGCTCGGCGGGCTCCGATTCCGGCTCTGCGGGAGTCTGTTCCGGCTTCACGGGGTCGGGTTTCTCTTCCGGAGCGGTAGGCTCCTGCTTCTGCTCGGGAGCGGTGGGATTCTCCTTCTGGGGCGTGTCCTGCTTTTCGGGCTGCTGGGCATAAACCATTCCTCCGGCCGTCAGCATCAGCGCCGCCATCATCACAATCGTCTTTTTCATAGCTTTAAAATTTAAATGGTTGAACTTCATTCTTTCGTTAGCGGGTCGTCTTACTCGCGTTCTGACTTCTGAAAGTTCAAGCGAAGTGCCACAACGGCGCAAAATACGCAACAAGCAGATTTCCAATACAAACGCCATTGCGCTAAAAATCGGAGAAGGTGTGGAAAAATGTGGAGACGGGACAGAAAGTGTGGAAAAATTCCACAGCCGGAGTGTGGAACGGCCGTCCGGAAACCGGAACGGGACAGGCGGGAAGCCTCCTATTCGATACCGTAAAGATGGAGTTTGTTGTAGAGCGTCTTGCGGTCGATGCCGAGCAGTTTGGCGGCCTGCGACTTGTTGCCGCCCGCCGTTGCGAGGGCGCGGCGGATCTGCTCCTCCTCGGAAGCGGGATCGCGCAGCGAAAGAGGCGCCTCCGCAGGTTCCGCCGGACCTCCGGTGACTTCGGCCGGCAGGTCGCGGCAGGTGACGTACTCGCCCGCGGCGAGCAGCGTCGCCGACATCACCGCGTTTTTCAGCTGCCGCAGGTTCCCCGGCCAGTCATAGGCGGCAAGGGCCGCGGCGGCCGCGGCGTCGAACCCGACGATCCGCTTGTCCAGCTCCCGGTTGGCCTGGTCGAGAAAGAAGTCGGCGAAGAGCGGAATATCCCCGCGCATCTGCCGCAGGCAGGGCATGCGCAGCGTGAAGGAGTTGATGCGGTGGTACAGGTCGGCGCGGAACGTCCCGCGCGCGATGGCCGCTTCGAGGTCCTCGTTGGTCGCGGCCACGAGACGGATGTCGACGGGAATCTCGCGGTTGCTGCCGACGGGACGGATACGCCGCTCCTGCAGGGCGCGCAGCAGCTGCACCTGCGTTTCGTAACCCAGGTTCCCTACTTCGTCGAGAAACAGCGTGCCTCCGTCGGCCGCCTCGAAAGCGCCCGTCTTGTCGGCCAAAGCCCCCGTGAAGGCCCCCTTGACATGACCGAAAAACTCCGAAGCCGCCAGATCGCGGGGAATGGCCCCGCAGTCGACCGCCACGAAGGGCTTTCCGGCCCGCTTGCTTTCCCGGTGGATCAACTGCGCCACATGCTCCTTGCCCGTGCCGCTCGCACCGTTGACCAGCACCGACATATTGGTCGGGGCCACCAGCCGGATGTGTTCGTACAACTGCCGGGCGGCGTCGCTGCGGCCCTCGATGTAGTTGAGCGGCTGCTCCGAAAAGCTCCCGGCCGCACGCGGCGCGGGCTTCGAAGCGGATTTCGCGGCCGGCGCCGCCGGAACATCCAACGCTTCACGGATCTTTTTCAGCAGTTCGTCGGGATTCACCGGTTTGGCCACATAGTCGCGTGCGCCGAGCTTCATGCACCGCACGGCGTTCTGGATTTCGGCGTAACTCGTCATCACGATCACCGGCGCCGCGACACCCGCTCCCGCCATCCATTGCAGCAGGGCGATGCCGTCCTCGTCCGGCAGGCGCATGTCGCTCAGCACGAGCGAGAAGCCTCCCGCCTCAAGGACCGTGCGCGCCGCCGCCACCGACGAGGCGGTCCCGACTCCGAAACCGCGTTTCGAGAGCCACGTGCGCAGCATCAGGGCAAAAGTAATATCGTCGTCGACAATCAGAATCCGCTCTTCCATAGGCTTCACAAAGATAGCGTTTTTTCAGCTTCCGCGACAATCGCGCGGATTTTTCCCGCCGCCGCACGCAGTTCGCCGCAAAGGGCCTCCGGCAACGGCCCTTCGCACGTCTCGCCCCGGCGCAGCGTCTCGGCGACCTCCGCCGCCCCGAGCATCGTGAAGATCGGCAGCATCTTGTGCGCCAGCGTCTTCACCGTCGCGGCATCCCCCTCGCCGAGCGCCCTTTCAAGCTCCGCGCAATTTCCCGCCGTCTGTTCGGCAAACGAGCGCAGGATGCTTCGCGCCGCCTCGGGATCGTCCCCGGCATAGGCCGTCAGAGCCGTAAAATCGGCCCCGTCCGCCGATGGGATCTCCGGGTCCCCGCCCTGCGGGACGATCTCCCCGCTGCCGCAGGCCGCCCGTATCGCCGCCACCAGTTCGCTGTAAGTGAACGGCTTGCGGAGGCACCCCGCAAAACCCCGGGCCGCGAAATCCGCAGCGCCCAGGTCCCCGCGCGCCGACACGGCGACCACTTTCAGCCCGGGATCGACCCCGCGCACCGCCTCCAGCACGCCGAACCCGTCGGCCGACGGCATCTGCAAATCGGTCAGCACCAAATCGAAACGGCTCTCGCCGACGAGTTTGGCGACATACTCGGGATATTGGCAGCTCTCGCATCCGATCCCGGCGCGGCGGCACATCGCGGCGGTCATTTCGAGTTGCAGGGGATCGTCGTCGACCAGCAGCACGCGCAGTCCCGCCTGGGGCGCAGACTCTTCGGCTCCGGCAGCCGCACTCCCGGCCGCCGCTTCGCCGACGGGGACCGACACGATGAATTTGCTCCCCTCTCCGAGACGGCTTTCGAGCGAAATCGTACCGTCCAACAATTTCACGAGACGGTCGACGATCGACAGCCCCAACCCGAATCCGTCGACTCCCTGCGCCGAACTCAAACGCACGAACTCGGCGAAGATGCGTTCCCTCTCCTCGCGGCCGATGCCGCGGCCCGTGTCGCGCACCGAGAAGACCAGCCGCCCCCGCACCACGTCCACGCGGAGCGTCACCGACCCCTCGTCGGTGAATTTCAAGGCGTTGGAAATCAAGTTGTCGGCGATCTGACGGATGTGGAGCGCATCGCCCGCCACCTCTCCCGCGGCGGCCGGTTCGGCCTCCAGACGCAGTTCCAACCCCTTTGCGGCGGCCGCGGCGGCAAATCCCGCACGGATGGTTTCGAACAGCTGCGCGGGACTGAACGCCACGCAGCAAACCTCGATCTTGTTAATATCCAGCCGGTAGAAATCCAGCAGACTGTTGACCAGCGCCAGCAGGTGTTCCGACGACCCTTTCATGTTGCGCAGGTAGAGTTCCTGCCGCTTGTCGCCCGTCAGCCGCGCAAGCAGGTCGATATAGCCCATCACCGATCCCAGCGGGGCCTTGATGTCGTGCGTGATGGCCAGCATCAGCTTCTCGCGCGCCTCCAGCAGCGACTCCTTGTCGCGGTTGGCGCGCTCCAGCTCGCGGCGGTAGCGGTTGCTGCGATTGATGTCGCGCCAAAGCATCCCGACGAACAGGAGCATCAGCACCACGGCCCCGATGGCTACGCCGCCCAGGATGCGCGACGACCGCCTGCGGAAAGCCTCGTTGCGCTCGATACGCTGCATCAGGTAGGCCGTGTCCTCGGCCTCGAAGTCCATGATCAGGCGGTATATCTTCGTATTGACCAGTTCGTTGCTGTAACTCAACCGCAGCCCCTCCTGCCACGCATGGTCGTAGATGCCCTGTCGGTTGCTCGTGACGCTGTCCTGCAAGGCTTGCAGCACCAGCACGATGGTGTCCTTCACCGCGTCGACGGGGATGACCGGGGCGATGGTCTCGCGGCGCGAGATCACGAGGCTCGAATCGGCCTCCGGGGGACTGAACAGATCGCCCAGCCGCTGGAAAAAGCGGCGTTTGGCGCGCGGCACGGCCGTCGTGTCCTGCCGCACGATGCTGCGGAACGGGATCGTATCGGCCACGACGGCCTCCCGGGGACCGATCAGACTGCGGATGTTCTTGTCCAGCAGGCCCGCCGTGGCCCCGGCGCGGATCGAACGGCGCAGGCTCACCGTGCGGCGCTCCTTGTCGGCGATCAGCCGCGTGATGCTGTCCAGACGCATCGTCTGCAACGAATCCCCGCCGACGGTCAGCGCCCGGAGCGAGTCGATCGAGGCCCGCACGGTACGCAGTTCCCGCCTGTAACGCGCCTCGTAAGAGGCGTATCCGGCGATCATCAGCTGCCCGTAGCTTTCGGCCTGGTAGAGGTGGTAGAGGGTCCGGTTGACGGCGCTGCGCTTGGTATGCAGCAGGGCGTAACTGCGGTCGGGCGCCGAAAAACGGACCGCCACCCGGTAGACGTAGCCCACCGAGAGAATACAGACCGCAATCAGCAGGAGATAGCCCGCCACGATCTTCGTTTTGACGAATTTCGACTCCTTCACAGGCCCAAATATACGAAAAAGCCCGGAAACCCGCGTGCGGAAAATGCACGGCGGCACGATTTAATGCTTATCTTTGCGACGAGGGCACGGACAAAACCGGCGCACGAAAACCATGAGAAAGCATTGGGTACTGATTACGATAACGATTGCCGCCGTGCTGGCGGCTGCTGCCTACTTCCGGTTCTTCTTCGTCTTCGGCGAGGGCGTCAAGAGCGGAGAACTGAACTACGTCGTCTACAAGGGCGTGCTTTTCAAGACCTACGAAGGCAAACTGATCCAGACCGGCATCCGCTCGAAAGCCGCCGGGTCGATCCAGTCCTACGAGTTCGAGTTCTCGGTCGAGAACGAAGCGCTGGCGCGCGAGCTGATGCTGCAAGGGGGAAAGACGCTCGAACTGCACTATAAGGAGTATTTCGGGGCGCTGCCCTGGCGGGGCTTCACGAAGTTCGTCGTCGACAGCATCATCACCGTCCGGCCTGCGGAGCAGGGAAAACAGGGCGTCGACCGATAAAGCGGTCCGCTCCGCACAAACGAAAAAACGTTGCAGGCAAAGGCCCTGCAACGTTTTTTTCGAATCTGTTCCGGGTTTTCTAAAACTCCTTGACCTTGCCGCGGTTCAACAGCGGCAGCAGGAACGAGATGACCGCCGCCGCAAGCCAGAAGATCGCCACAGGGCCGAAATCGTAGTGTTTCACCCCGTCGGCGGCAACGGTGATGTTGGAGTCGATCAGCCAGCCGCTCGCCACGTCCTGAATGCCCGCAGCGATATAGGAAGTCATCCCCACGACGCCCAGTGCGGCGCCCGTAGCCTTCCGCGGCACGATGTCGACGGCCATCAGGCCCCCCAGGAAGCAGATCAGCACGCCGATGGCGATACCGAACAGCACCATCGACAGCACGTTGACCCACATGGCGTTGCCTCCGTAGAAAAACAGCGCCAGCGCCGCGGCGTTCAGCACGCCGAAAATCAGCGCCGGAACCTTCCGGTCGCCCTTGAAGAGCTTGTCCGAGAACCACCCCGAGAGCACCGTGCCGAGAATGCCCAGCAGCGCGTTGATCGAGACCACCGAGATCGCCTCGACGTCCGAAAAACCCTTCGCCTCCTGCAGGAACAGCACGCCCCAGCCGTTGATCGCGTAGCGCGAGATGTACATGAAGGCGCTCGCAGCGGCAAGAATCCATACCGCGGGGGTGCGCAGCACCTGTTTCTGAATCTCCTTCACCGACTTGTCGGCCGAGGCCGCCGGTTTCTCGTGCGCCAGCGCCTCCACCGGAGGCAGACCCTTCGATTCCGGGGTGTCGTGCAGCATCAGCAGGATCACGACCACGCCGATGGCCCCGGCTATCGCCGAGCCGAAGAAGCCCGCCTGCCAGCCTGCGAAGGTCACGATCGAACCCACGAACAGGAACGAGAAGAACTCCCCGAGGTTGTGGCTCGCCGAGAAGAAACCGTAGTAGGTCCCCCGCTCTTTCAGCGGATACCAGCGCGAGAGCGAGATGATCGCCGGGGCGGCGCCCATCGACTGCGACCAGCCGTTCAGGCCCCACATCACGGCGAACGCGATGAAGATCACGGCCGTGGGGATGACCGAGTGCATCAGCCCCAGCACGCCCATCAGCATGTTGGCCGCCGCAGAGACGATCAGGCCGGTGGCCATGAAGCGTTTGATGTTGCAGTAGTCGGCGATGAATCCGTTGACGAATTTGCCGATGGCATAGGCGAACAGCAGCGCCGAGCCGATAACGCCCAGCTGCGAGGCGTCCAGCGAGCCGCTGTCGAGAATCGGTTTCTTCATCACGTTGAGGCTCGTCCGGCAGACGTAGTAGAGGCTGTAACCGAGCGTGGCGGCGATGAAGGCCTGCATGCGCAGGCGGCGGTAGTATTTGTCGCGGGCGGCCTCATCCATCTCCCGGGCGGGAGCGGGGGCGCTGATGCGGTAGAAGCGGGAAATGCGGTTCATTGCAGCTCCTTAATTATGCAGCCCGCGCGAGCGGAGGTAGGATATCAGCAGTTCGGGACGGTCCGTCTGGATCATCGTGGCCCCCATGTCGACCAGCTTCCCGTAGACTTCCGCCGGGTCGCCGCCGAAGGCCGCATCGTCGTCCAGCCCGCCGCAGAGCGAGGCCCAGAGCGAGTTGACCCACAGTTTCGAGCCGCCCGCCACGACCTTGTCCATGCACTCCTTCACCTCGGGGGTGTATTTGTTCCAGCAGACCTCGTAGGCAAGCGGCGCGATGCCCTTTTCCTGATACTCGGCGAAAAGCGCCCTGCCCTGCGGCTTGAGGATGTCGATGATCGGCATGTACATCATGTTGCGCGGATGCTCGGCGAACTTCGCGGCCACGGCATCCGTGCTGCGCTTGCCCTTGATCAGAATCTGATCCGTGACGCCCAGCTCCTCCGTGACGGCCAGCACCAGGTCGTAGTACTCGTAACCCTGGTCGACATTGACCACGATCCGGTCCTTGCACACCTCCAGCGCCTCGCGGAGCGTCGGCATACGGTGCGTCGTCTTCACGCCGTGGCCCGTCTTCAGCACGCACCGCCGGATCGAGTCGTAGGTGATGTCGCAGACGCGGCCCTTGCCCGAAGTCGTGCGGTCGATCGTCCGGTCGTGGCAAAGCACCAGCACACTGTCCTTCGTGAGTTTCAGGTCCAGCTCCATGATGTCCACGCCCATGCCGATCACCGATTCGATGGCGGCGATCGAGTTCTCGGGGTAGTTGCGCCAGTCGCCCCGGTGCGAAGCCACGACGACGTTTTTGGAGCGGGGGTTGTGGATTTCGGCGACGATCGCCGCAGCGCGGTTTCCGGAAACCGGTTCGGTTTGCGTGCAGGCCCCGAGCAGGGGAAGGCAGGCGAAAAGGATCAGCAGTTTTTTCATTTTTAGAAATTTAAATTGGGTTAAATAAGGTACATAAAACAGCGCTCCGCAAAACCATGCGGAACACCCACCCGGCCCTATTTTCTGCGAACGAAAACCGAAATCGTCCGAAGGCCCGTACAAATGTAACGAATTTTCGCGCAAATGCAACACTCCCGGATAAAAAATCGCAACGTCCGTTACGTATGCCGGGGTCTTTTTTCGTACTATATACAGGCGAGGTCCCCGATTAACGGGCAAAACCGCCCGCCCGAACAAACCAAACCGACGAAACCCGAAGAACACCCCCCCCGGCCAAAACCGAAACCGATTCTCGACACCGCCCGCATTCCGACACCGGAAATTTCCGCCTCCCGGCAGCTCCCCGGGATGAAATTCGCCATCTCCGAAACCCGCCCGACGCCTCTCCCGCCGATCCGAAAGCCCCGTCCGCCCCGTCGTCCTGCGAACCGGATCATAACCCCTGCATGGGGTCCCGCCCGCCATACGAATGTCCTGCAAAGAGACATTCGAAAAACTTTATCGAAAAACGATAAATATTTTTTGATATTCAAAATTTGTTCCTATATTTGTCGCCGTAACGATCCAAAAACAAAACATCAGCGACTATGGATTTACTCACAGTAGAACACGTCACCAAACGCTACGCTTCGCACACGGCGCTCGACGACGTATCGCTCGCCATCCCCAAAGGTTCGGTCTACGGACTGCTCGGACCCAACGGAGCCGGCAAGACGACCCTGATCCGCATCATCAACCGCATCACGGCGCCCGACGCGGGCCGCGTGCTGTTCGGCGACCGGGAGATCGCTCCCGACGACATCTACCGCATCGGCTATCTGCCCGAGGAACGGGGTCTCTACAAGAAGATGAAGGTCGGCGAACAGGCCGTCTTCTTCGCCCGTCTCAAGGGCCTTTCGCGCCGCGAAGCCGTCGTGCGGCTGAAGCAGTGGTTCGTCCGGTTCGGCATCCAGGAGTGGTGGGACAAGAAGGTGGAGGAACTTTCGAAAGGCATGGCCCAGAAGGTGCAGTTCATCGTCACGATCCTGCACGAACCCGAGCTGCTGATCTTCGACGAGCCGTTCTCGGGCTTCGACCCGATCAACGCCAATCTGCTGAAAGACGAAATCCTGGCGCTGCGCGACAAGGGCGCGACGATCATCTTCTCGACGCACAACATGTCTTCGGTGGAGGAGATCTGCGACCACATCACGCTGATCAACAAATCGCGCAACATCCTCTCGGGCGAGGTCGACGAAATCCGCCGCCGCCACGGCTCCAACATCTTCGAAGTGGCCTACCGCGGCGAGGAGCAGACCCTGCGGCAGGCCGTCGCGGGCCGCTGCGAAATCCTCGACGGCACGCAGGAGGAGTCGGTCTACCGGACGCTCAAGCTCCACGTCGAGAGCGACGCCGACGTGCGCGGGGTCATCAGCGCGGTCAACGACGCCGTCGAACTGCGTTCGTTCCGCGAGATCATCCCCTCGATGAACGACATTTTCATCAGAGCCGTGAACGGCTCGTTATGAAAAGCCGTTCCGGCCAGACGACAATTCCCCGTTGAAGAGGGGAGGAGTTTCGAAAACCAACGACAAACGACTTAATCACATCCTGTCATGTCCAACATATCCATCATCATCCAGCGCGAGTTCAACGAGCGCGTACGTAAAAAATCCTTCATCATCACCACCTTGCTGATGCCCGTGCTGATGATCGGGCTGATGGCCGCCCCGGCGCTCATCATGCAGTTCTCGCGGGGCGACGAGAAGGTCATCGCCGTCATCGACGACAGCGGGCTGGTGGCCCCGAAACTCGAAAACGACGAGGAGATCCGTTTCGAGACCACGGAACTCCCGACCGAGGAGGCCCGCAAGCAGCTGACCGACAAATTCGGCGTGCTCTACATCGGCGGCGACATCCTGAAAAACCCGAACAACGTCCGGCTCTACGCCAACTCGTCGTCGTCGCTCTCCCTCGAAAGCAACATCACGGGGCAGATCGAGCGCATCCTCGAAGCCGAGAAACTCAAGGCCTACAACATCGAAAACCTCTCACAGATCCTCGACGAGGTGAAGACCTCGGTCAACATGCAGACCTTCCGCAACGACAAGTCGCAGGAGGAGGACACGCAGGCACAGTCGTCGGCCGTGGCCACGGGCGTGGGTTACGTCCTGGGATTCATCCTCTACATGTTCCTGCTGATCTACGGCTCGATGGTCATGCAGTCGGTGATCGAGGAGAAGAACAACCGCGTGCTGGAGGTGATGGTCTCGTCGGTGCGCCCCTTCGACCTGATGATGGGCAAAATCCTCGGCGTGGCCTCGGTGGCTATCGTACAGGTGCTGCTCTGGGGCGTGCTGATCGCCGGCGTCGGAGCTTTGGTGATGCCCCATCTGATGCCCGAAGACGTGATGGCGAGCGCCCAGGCCATGCAGCAGGGCATGCCCGACGCGGCTTCGATGTCCGGCATGAACCCCGAGATGCTGCAAGCCGTGGCCGCCATGACCGACCTGGGCTATATCGTCAAGATCTTCGTCAGTCTGCTGCTGTTCGTCTTCGGCGGCTACCTGCTCTACTCGGCGATGTTCGCCGCCGTGGGTTCGGCCGTGGACAACGTGCAGGACGCCTCGCAGCTGCAAATGCCCATCACGCTGCCGATCATCCTCGCGCTGTTGATGATGTTCGTCGTCATCAAGGACCCCAACTCGCAACTGGCCTTCTGGTTCTCGATCATTCCGTTCACCTCGCCGATCGTTATGATGGCACGCATCCCCTACGACATTCCGCTGTGGGAGGTCGCTCTCTCGCTCGTGGTGCTCTACGCCTCGTTCGTGGGCATGGTGTGGTTCGCGGCGAAGATCTACCGCGTGGGCATCTTCATGTACGGCAAGAAACCGTCGCTCAAGGAGCTGTTCAAGTGGATACGGTACAAGTACTGACGCCGGGCGTCAATTAAAAATGAAAAATTAAGAATTAAAAATTGGCACCTGTTTTTCTGTTATCAAAATAACAGATTCTTAAAATATTTTCATAAATTTGTCCCGAATTAGGACTTACCGAAAATCATTTCAACAAAATACTTAAAAATCAAATAGCTATGATCTCGATCGACAACTACGATTTCAAAGGCAAGCGCGCGATCATCCGCGTGGATTTCAACGTGCCCCTCAACGAGAAGGGCGAAGTGACGGACGACACGCGCATCCGCGCCGCCATCCCCACCATCAAGAAGGTGCTCGCCGAGGGCGGCTCGGTGATCCTGATGTCGCACATGGGACGTCCCAAGAAGAATCCCGATCCCAAATACTCGCTCGAGCAGATCGTTCCCGCCGTCGAGAAAAACCTCGGCACGAAGGTTGAGTTCGCCGGCGACTGCATCGGTGAGAAGGCCGCCGAAATGGCCAAAAACCTCAAGCCCGGACAGGTTATGCTGCTGGAAAACCTGCGTTTCTACGCCGAGGAGGAGGGCAAGCCCCGCGGCCTGGCCGAAGACGCCTCGAAGGAGGAGAAGGACGCCGCCAAGAAGGCCCTGAAAGAGGGTCCGCAGAAGGAGTTCGTCAAGAAACTCGCTTCGCTGGCCGACTGCTATATCAACGACGCGTTCGGCACGGCCCACCGCAAGCACGCTTCGACCTACCTGATCGCCAAACAGTTCCCCAACGACAAGATGTTCGGCTACCTGATGGAGAAAGAGGTGAAGGCCATCTCCTCGCTGATGGAGGCCCCGGCCCATCCGTTCTGCGCCATCGTGGGCGGATCGAAGGTTTCGTCGAAGATCGGCGTGATCAAGGCGCTGATCGAGAAGGTCGATTCGATCATCATCGGCGGCGGCATGACCTACACCTTCGCGGCTGCGCAAGGCGGTAAGGTCGGCGGCTCGATCTGCGAACCCGACATGTTCCCCGTAGCGCTCGAGATCCTCGAGCTGGCCAAGAAGAAGGGCGTGCAGCTGGTCATGTCGCCCGACGCGCTGATCGCCGACGCATTCTCGGCAGACGCCAACACCAAGGAGGCGCCGGCCAACGACATTCCCGACGGATGGGAGGGTCTGGACATCGGCTCGGAGGGCAAAAAGGTCTTCCGCGAGCACATCCTGGACTGCAAGACCATCCTCTGGAACGGCCCCGTGGGCGTGTTCGAGATCGACAAGTTCGCAACCGGCTCCAAGGAGGTGGCCCAGGCCATCGCCGAGGCTACGAAGAACGGCGCCTACTCGCTCATCGGCGGCGGCGACTCGGTAGCCTGCATCAACAAGTTCGGCCTGGCCGACCAGGTGTCGTACATCTCGACGGGCGGCGGCGCGCTGCTCGAATACATCGAATTCGGCGACCTGCCGGGCGTTGCGGCCATCCGCGACTAACCGGGCATACCGTAACAATTACAACGGCGGGGATTTCCGGTTTTCACGGAAGTCCCCGTTTTATCAAACCCCGAACGACATGAAAAAAATCATTCTTTTCGCAACAACAATGGCTTGCATGACAGCCTGTCAGAATACCCCCAAGACCCCGGCCCTCGACATGGCGAACTTCGATCTGTCGGTAGCCCCCAACGCCGATTTCTACGAGTACGCCACGGGCGGCTGGCAGAAGAACAACCCCCTGAAGCCCGAATATGCGCGCTACGGTTCGTTCGACATCCTGCGCGACAACAACGAGAAGCGCATCAACGAGCTGTTCTCCGGCATGACGCAGCAGAAAGCCGAGCCGGGAAGCGTCAAGCAGAAGATTTCGGACCTCTACAAGATGGGGCTCGACTCGGTGCGCCTGAACGCCGAGGGCGCCGCTCCGATCAAGGCCGCCGTCGACGAAATTCTCGCCATCGGCGACCGCTCGCAGCTGACCGCCGCAGTGGCCAGGCTCCACTCCTCGATCGCCAATCCGTTCTTCGGCGTGGGCGTGCAGTCCGACCTGATGAACAGCGACATCAACGCGCTCTACGCCTCGCAGCCCGACCTGATCATGGGCGACCGCGACTACTACCTCGATCCCGAGAACGAGTCGATCCGCACCGCCTACAAGGAGTATCTGGGCAAAATCTTCCGGCTGTCGGGCGTTCCCGAGGCCGACATCGACAAGGCCGTCGCCGGCGTGCTGTCGATCGAAACGAAGCTGGCCGAGAAAAACTGGTCGAGCGTCGAACTGCGCAACATCCCCGCCATGTACAACCCCACGAAGAAGGCCGATTTCGAGAAGGCCTACGATGCCATCGACTGGGCCGAGTACTATAAGACAATGGGCATCGGCGATTTCGAGCAGATCATCGTGACGACCCCCTCGGCCCTGGCCAACGCCAACGAACTGATGAAAACCGCCCCGCTGGAGGACATCCGCTACTACCTCGCCGCACAGTACATCGGCGCAGCCGCCAGCTACTTGAGCGACGACTTCATCAACGCGTCGTTCGACTTCTTCGGCCGCGTGATGTCGGGCAAGCAGGAGCAGAAACCCCGCTGGAAGCGCGCCATGTCGGTGCCCAACGGAACCCTTTCGGAAGCCGTCGGCGAGATGTACGTGGCCAAGTACTTCCCCGAGAAGGACAAAGCCCGGATGCTCGACATGGTGAAGAACCTGCAAACGGCCCTCGGTCAGCACATCGCCGCCCTCGACTGGATGTCCGACGCCACGAAAGCCAAGGCGCAGGAGAAACTCGCGGCCTTCACCGTGAAGATCGGCTATCCCGACAAGTGGAAGGACTACACGACGCTGAAGATCGACCCTGCGAAGAGCTACTGGGAGAACATCGTCGAGGCCAACGCCTGGTATACGTCCGACAACATTTCGAAACTGGGCAAGCCCGTGGACAAGGACGAGTGGTACATGTCGCCCCAGACGGTGAACGCCTACTACAATCCCACGACCAACGAAATCTGCTTCCCGGCCGCCATTCTCCAGCCGCCGTTCTACAACCCCGACGCCGACGACGCGGTGAACTACGGCGCCATCGGCGTGGTGATCGGCCACGAGATGACCCACGGATTCGACGACCAGGGCCGCAATTTCGACAAGGACGGCAACATGAACAACTGGTGGACCGACGAGGACGCCGCCGCGTTCAAGGCCAAGACGGACATTCTGGTCAAGCAGTTCGACGCGATCGAGGTTCTGCCCGCCAAGGAGGGACAGCCTGCGATCTTCGCCAACGGCGCATTGTCGCTCGGCGAGAACATCGCCGACCAGGGCGGCCTGCGCGTGGCCCGCACGGCCTACCGCAATTCGCTCGCAGGCAGGGAGGCTCCCGCCCCGATCGACGGATTCACTCCCGAGCAGCGTTTCTACCTGGGCTACGCCACGCTGTGGGCGCAGAACATCCGCGCCGAGGAGATCGCCCGTCTCACCAAACTCGACGTGCATTCGCTGGGCAAATGGCGCGTGAACGCCACGCTGCGCAACCTGCAGGATTTCTACGACGCCTTCTCGATCGCCGACGGACCGATGTTCCTGCCCGAACAGGATCGCGTAATCATCTGGTAACCCGCTTAAAAAGCGGGTTTCAGGGGCGGTGCCGGGCCATTCTGGCTTACGATCCCGTTCTGCGCCCGCCCGCTTGAGAAGCGGGCTTCAGGGGCGGTAAACGCCCACCGGAATCACGCCCCGGTCCGGAGCGCTTCATTCAATAAAAAAGACGGCAGGGAGTTTTCCCTGCCGTCTTTTTCGTCTCCGGGCGGTGCTGCCCGGCTTTCCCCGCCGCGCGCCCGGTCCGGCGGCGGAGAACCGAAAAACCGGGCTTCGAAGCATCCATTTTTCGCTTTTTCTTTTATCTTTGTGCTAAAGAAGAAACGATGACCCGACATAAGGCATATACGAAAATTCCGTTTGCGGCGCTGTTTTTCGCCGCAACGCTGATTTCTCCGGCGCTCCATGCCCTGAACATCCCGGACTACCGCTTCCACACCATGCCCGAGACCTCCTATTACGGAGGCATCCACAGCATCGCCAAGGACAGCGTCGGGCGTATGTGGTTCAGCGGCTACGACGCCCTGTTCATGTACAACGGCACGTCGTTCGTACGGATGACCGACCTGGTCACGAACCTCTCGCCGAATTCCTACTGGTCCTACGGACAGGTGATCACGGACAACCGGAAAGGCCTGTACGTAGGGACTAACCAAGGGCTGCTGCGCTTCGACTACCGGAAGCTGGAGTTCGAATTCGTTCTGGAGGGCAATATCGGCTCGGTCACGGCGAACAACGACGGGACGGTATGGCTGATCCGCAACAACGGCATCGAATCGTTCAGCCCCGAACGGCTACCCGCCGTGACCCGCTATCCGATGCCTCCGGAGATGTCCGCACCCGGGCGGACGCTGACGCTGGTGTGCACGAAGGAGTACGTTTACGCCGCGTCGGGCGGCGATCTCTACCGCCTGAACCGGGAGACCGGGCAATACGTCCTCTTCACATCCGTCGGCGGCGGCAGCTGCGTGATCCGCGACGTGATGGAGTGCAACGGGTCGGTATATGTCCTCACGCTCATGGACGGACTCTACGAATGCGACGGCAACGGCAGGATCGGACGGTATTTCCGACTGCCGCTCGAATACGAGAAATCCGCCGGCGCCAAGGAGCTTCACCTCGATTCGCAGGGCATCATCTGGGTAGCGACGCAATCGGGACTGCTGCTGCTGGAGCCGCTTACCGCCAGCACGCAGCTGCTGCGTTCCGACCTCCACTATCCCTACTCCCTGCCCAACAATTCGGTATGGTCGATCTTCCCCGATCCCGACGGCGGGATATGGGTCGGCACATACGGCGGCAAACTGGCCTATATGACCTTCGCGGACAACGGCGTGGACTATTTCAAAGCCACGCCGGGCGGGCTGAACCATCCCATCGTCAGCTGTTTCGAAGAGGATTCGGAGGGCAATCTCTGGATCGGAACGGAGGGGGGGGGAATTAACCGCTGGGACCGCCGCGACGGCCGGTTCGTCTATTACACGCAGGAGAGCCGCTGCGGCCTGACGTCGAACATGATCAAAAAGCTGTGGCACGACGGAAACGACAGGCTGCTGGTCTCGGCGTTCAACGGCGGAATGCGGGTCTTCGACGAACGGCAGGGACGTTTCTCCGACCTGCACATGAACCATCCGGCCTCGGGACAGCCTTTGAGCGTCTATGACTTCGCCAAGGAGGGCGACCGGGGCATCTGGCTGACCGACCCGGACGCCGAGCTGATGTACAAGGATGCGAGTACGGGACGCGTGGAGACGGTCCGGCTGACAGACGCACAGGGAAACGCCGTCCGCATCCATATCGAAACGCTGTTCCACGACGAGCGGGGCGACCTGTGGCTCGTCGGGCACGACGGCGCATACGTCGTCGATCCCGCCACACGGCGGATTCTGAAGCGCCATTACATCGCAGAGGCCCCCTATTCGGTCAACAACCTCTGCTCCTACTGCGTCACCTCCGACTCCGACATCTGGTTCGGAACCCGCGGCGGCGGGGTCAACCTGCTGCGCCGCAACGGCAGTTACGTCAATTTCAGGGACCGGAACGGCGAAGGGCTGGAGGGCAAAACAGTCTTCGGCATCCTCGAAGACACCCCCTCGAAAGATGTCTGGTTCAGCACCAACGACGGGCTTTACTATTACGACCATACCGACGGGGTGATCCGCAAATCGCAGATCGACATCCCGAACCGCTGCGGGGCCTACTACGTGCGGGCTTGCTACAAGACCTCGAAAGGCGAAATGCTGTTCGGAGGGACGGACGGCTTCATCCTCTTCACCCCGGGAAAGATCAAATACAACGACCAGAAGCCGAAAGTCTATTTTACGGACCTGCTTATCAACAGCCGGCCGGCCGTGCCCGGCGCCAAGAACTCGCCTCTGGAGAAAGCCATTTCCACGCTCTCCTACCGCGGAGGCGAGGGCGACGTGATCGAACTGTCGCACCGGCAGTCGAATTTCGAAATCCGCTTCTCGGCGAACAGCTACCTGAACGCCGAGAAGAACCAGTATGCCTACCGCCTGCTGGGACACTCCGAAAGATGGTCCCTGCTGCCGCAGGGACAGAAGGCGGTGCAGTTCTTCAACCTGCCCGCCGGAAACTATGTCTTCGAGGTCAAGGCGGCCAACAACGACGGCCTGTGGGGCGACGAGGTTTCGGCGCTCGGCTTCAGGGTGCACCCCTCGCCCTTCCTCTCCCGCTGGGCCTACCTCGTTTATGCGGCGCTGCTCTCGGCGGTGGCCTACTTCATCTGGCGGTATTTCACCAACAAGAAGATTTTCGAACAGCGGCTCGAACTGGAGCGGATCAAGGAACAGAACATGAAGCAGCTGACCCAGGCCCGGATCAACTTCTTCACGAACATCTCCCACGACCTCAAAACTCCGCTCACGCTGGTCGTCGACCCGCTGAAACAGCTCAAGGAACACCTGCCCGCCAATGCGCCGGGCAATGCCTACGTGCACCTGATCGAGAAGAACGTGGGGCGCATCCAGCGCATGATCAGCCAACTGCTTCAGTTCCGCGAAATCGAGAGCCAGAAGATCACCCTGAACCGCCAGCCGGGCGATCTGATCCGCTTCATCGACAGCATCTTCTCGCTGTTCGAGTTCTACGCCAACAAGAAGGGGATCGAAACCGGCTTCAACTCCCAGTATGAAAGTTTCTACACCAAGTTCGACCACGACGTGATCGAAAAAATCTTCACGAACCTCTTCTCCAACGCGATCAAGTACGCCTCGGAAAACGGCTATGTCGGCGTGAGAATCTACCCGGCGCGGCAGGACCAGCGCCCGGAGTCCGCTCCGCCGGCCGCCGGCACCGAATACATCGCCTTCACGGTCACCAACACCGGGGCGGAAATCCCCGACGACAAGAAGGAGGCCATCTTCGAATCGTTCAACCACCTCTCCGACCGCCGTCCCCAATTCGAGAGCAGCAGCGGCCTGGGACTGGCCATCGTCAAGGAGCTGGTCGGCAACCTCAACGGAACCATCACCCTCCGTTCGGGCAACTCGAAAGTCGCGTTCACGGTGGTCCTGCCCTTCACGCTCAACGCCGAAAAGACCGACAGCGCCGCCGAATCGTACGAATACACGGTCTCCGAAATCGACAACCTGCTGACCGAATCCGACGTCATGGCTCCCAACGACCGGCACGACCGCAAGGCGTGCAACATCGTGGTCATCGAGGACGACCCCAACCTGCGGAGCTACCTCGAACAACGGCTGTCGAAACACTACAACGTATACACCGCGGCAAACGGCAGCGAAGGCATCGCCAAAGCGGAGAGAATCTGCCCCCAGATCGTCATCACCGACCTGATGATGCCCGAAGCCGACGGCTTCGAGGTATGCCGCTCGCTGCGTTCGAACATCAAGACCAGCCATATCCCGGTGATCATGCTTTCGGCCCTGGGCAAAAACACCGAAAACAAGATCAAGGCACTGGAATGCGGAGCCAACGTGTTCATCGACAAGCCCTTCGATATGGATTTCCTGCTCAAACAGGTTGCCAACCTCATCCGCAGCCAGCAGGAACTCAAGGAGCGTTACAGCAAGAAGTACATCGCCGAACCGTCGAAGATCACCATTTCGTCGATGGACGAGGAACTGCTGAAAAAGGCGATGAACTACATCGAACGGAACATGGACAACAGCGACTACAACGTGGATTCGTTCGTGTCGGACATGTCGATCGGACGCACGCTCCTCTACCAGAAGATCAACGACATCACGGGCATGTCGATCAAGGAGTTCATCATGGACGTCCGGCTGAAACGGTCGGCCCAGCTGCTCCGGGAGTCGGACCTGACCATCTCCGAGATCTCGGTCCTGACGGGATTCGCCAATCCCAAATATTTCAGCATCTGTTTCAAACGGCATTTCGAACTGACCCCATCCGAATTTAAGAAGAAATCCTGACGCAAACCGCACGAAAGGAGCCGACCGAACCGGCTATGAATATCTCGTGCTTTCGTATCCGCCGGAGCAGCGTCCGCATCTGCCCGCAGAAACCTTCCCGCCGTCGCCCCGCGCGACCGGCAGGGAGGTTTCATTTTGTCCGGACGGGACTCTTCGCAGGTCTGCGCAGCGCCCGCAGCGCCCGGATATGATCCTTTTTTTTACCCCTCCGTACGAAATGGAACCATTTCCGAATAAACGACGCCCATCCGGTCGCCCCGTTTTATTGACCTTTGCAATACGGGGTCCGAAGTCCCCGGCGTCCGCTTTTCCTTTGAAATACATAAAAAATTTAAAAAATTAAAACCTGAAACCTATGAAAAGATGATCGGAAAACCACACCAGGCGACGAAGTGTCTCCCGCCCCTCCAGACAATCCCTTTATAACGGAGATACAAGCACTAACCAAAAAGAAACCTTTTATGATAATGAGCATGTACAAAAAGCTTATAGGCAGCCTGACAATTTCCCTCTTATTCCTGCTGTCTGCAACACCGTCGTTCGCCCAGCAGAACGACGTCAAAGTAACCGGTAAAATCACCGACGGAAGCGGCGCCCCGCTGGCGGGAGTCGTTGTCGTGGTAAAGGACGGCAAAAGCAACAACGGAGCCGTATCCAATACGCAAGGTGTTTATGAAATCAAAGTTCCCGCATCCTCGACGCTTCTTTTCACCTGTCTGGGCTATACCGACCAGGAAGTGAAACTCGGCGCATCGAATGTCGTAAACGTGACGATGACCGAAGACGCCCAGTCCCTCGACGAAGTGGTCGTCGTGGGTTACGGTACGCAGAAAAAGAAAGACCTCACGGGAGGTCTCGCCGTCGTCAGCAAACAGACGCTGGAAATGGTCTCGACTAACAACCTGATGGACCGTCTGGTCGGCCAGGTCGCCGGTCTGAACATCACGACCGGCAACGAAGCGCCGGGCAGCAACCAGACCCTGCTGATCCGCGGCCAGAACTCACTGACGGCCAGCAACGACCCGCTGATCATTCTCGACGGCATTCCCTACTCGGGCGGACTGGCCGACCTCGACCCGAACATCATCGAGAACATGTCGGTGCTGAAAGACGCGTCGGCCGTGGCCATCTACGGTTCGCGCGGCTCGAACGGCGTCATCCTGATCCAGACCAAGCGGGGTTCGCAGGGTGAATTCCATGTCACCTACAAAACGAAGCTCGCCATCGCCGAGCCGATGCAGCGCATCGAAACCATGGGTCCCAACGAGTTCATCCGCCTCAAGCAGGACATGGGCCGGCTCAAGAACAATTACAGCGGCGAGCAGCTCGATCCGCTGGTAGGTTCGATTATCAGCGCCAGCGAGAAGGTAAACTACGCCAAGGGCATCACCAACGACTGGCAGGACTATGTCTTCCGCACGGTCTTCACGATGGACCACCAGCTGAGCTTCCAGGGCGGCAACGAGAAGACCACCTATATGGCCTCGGTTTCCTACCTGGACAACCCCGGCGTGGTTTACAATTCGAATTACCAGCGCACGAACGTCTATGCCAGCATCAACCAGAAAATGAACGACTGGCTGTCCGTAGGTCTCACCACGCAGTTCGTGAACCGTGAGACCGGCGGTGCGACGCCGAACCTCGAACATGCCATCAAGCAAAGCCCCTACGGCATCTACAAGGACGAGACCGGCGCCTACTACGAGGAGCCGATGGACTACTCGAACCTGCCCAACCCGATGAAGGACGTCAACGCCGACCAGAAACGCACGGGCCGCAACTTCATGGCCAACGGGTTCCTCGATCTCAAACTTCCGGTCAAAGGGCTCTCTTTCCGGTCGCAGTTCGGCTACAACTACCGCAGCCAGATGAACGGAACCTACTACGGCCGCAACACCGTAACGGGTAAGAAAGTCGACGGCCGCGCCGAGCTGGCCAACAACCACACGACGGACTGGACGTGGGAGAACGTGCTTAAATTCGACCGGAATTTCGGCAAACATCACATCGACTTCACAGGTCTCTTCTCCATGCAGGAGGCCCAGTATACAGCCGCTTCGCAAAGCGGCGAAGGCTTCGTAAACGACGACTCGAGCTTCTACCGGATGGACGGCGCCGAGAACAAGATCGCCATCAGTTCGTCTTTCTGGAAAGAGAACTTCGTTTCGGGCATGTTCCGTGTGAATTACGGCTTCAACAGCAAATACCTTCTGACACTCACCGGACGCGCCGACTCGTTCTCGGCCTTCGCTGAAAACCACAAATGGGCTTTCTTCCCCTCGGCTGCCGTTGCCTGGCATCTCGGCGAGGAGAGCTTCATCAAGGACAACGCCTCTTGGATCGACATGCTGAAGATCCGCCTCTCATACGGCGCCAACGGAAACAACGCCATTTCACGTTATCAGTCGCTCGACCGTCTCTACTCGACCAATGGTGTCAAATATATTTGGGGCGACAACAGCGACGCCGCCAACTCGGCCTACCTGCCGAGCGACGGTATCGGCAATCCCGACCTGCGTTGGGAGACCACCTATACGGCCAACCTCGGTATCGACTTCCAGTTCTTCAACGGCCGTCTGGGCGGTACGATCGACATGTACCTCTCCAACACGCACGACCTGCTGATGTCGCGTACCGTTCCCATTATGAACGGTTACAGCAAGATTCTCTACAACGTCGGCCAGACCCGCAACAAAGGTATCGAACTGACGCTCCATTCGCAGAATATCCGCAAGAAGGATTTCAGGTGGGAGACCGACTTCACCTTCTCGCTCAACCGCGACCAGATCGTCGCGCTGCGCGGCGACGGCAAAGACGACATCAACAACAAGTGGTTCATCGGCCAGCCGCTGTCGGTCTACTACGACTGGAACATGATCGGCATCTGGCAGGAAGGCGACGAGTTCACGTTCATCGACAAGGACGGCAAGGAGGTGGCCCACCAGACCGGAGCCACACCCGGAGCCGCCAAACTGGAGGATGTCGACGGCAACGGCGTCATCGACTCCAAAGACCGCAAGGTGATCGGCAGCAAACAGCCGAGCTTCACGATGTCGATGGGCAACCGTTTCTCCTACAAGGACTTCTATTTCTCGTTCCTGTTCAACGGCGTCTTCGGCAAGTGGATGACGGACAACGTGGCCAACATCTCCTCGTATACGTTCGGTTCGGGCAACTACATCCACGGCGTGAAATACTGGACGCCGGAGACCCCCGACGCAGAGGTCGTTTCGCCGGGTTACCAGGCCTCCTTCAGCCACGGCTACTACAAGAAGCTCAACTACGTGCAGCTGCGCAACATCACGCTGGGCTACCGTGTCAACCAGAAATTCGTCCGCCGGATCGGCTTGAGCGCCATCGACGTGAATTTCAGCGTGAACAACGTCTGCGCCTTCTCCAACATGCGCCAGATGCTGAACTACGACAACACCTGGTTCGCATCGTTCCCGACCGCCCGTTCCTACGTACTGGGATTAACCTTAACCTTCTAATCAAGACCTGACTATGAAAACGATGAATTATATCAAGATCGGCATCGCGAGTTCGATCCTCTCGATAGCTGCGGGCTGCACCTCCTTTCTGGAAGAGGATCTGAAAAGTTCGCTGGCCCCCGACAACACTTACACCAGTTCACTGGGCTTCGAGGTGGGAGCCACGGGGCTCTACGCCATCGCCCGCTCGGAATACAACACCTGGGGTGAAAACGGCGCTTTCATGCACAACGGCGCCTGCGCCTACGAGGTCCTCCAGATTTCGACCGACCTCTGCCGCATGGGAACCGTCCGCGACGGTTCGCTGGTTCCGTTCGCCGAAATGACGCTCAACCCGTCGACGCTTTTCGTCGGTTCGTACTGGAACTGGGCCTACAACCTGATCGCTTCGGCCAACGAACTGCTGATCTATTCCGAAAAGAACAACAACTGGGACTATCCCACCGACAAACAGCTTTACCAGGCCGAAGCCCGTTTCTTCCGGGCTTACGCCTACCGCACGCTGGTCTACCTCTACGGCGACGTGCCCTGGGTCGAAACCATCCAGAAGCCCTTCCTGCTCTCGTTCTCGCGCGATCCCAAGATCGAAGTGCTGGGCAACATCATCAAAGACCTGGAATTTGCCAAGACGTACCTTCCCGACAATCCCGACAACGTGAAGGAGGGCAAGCTTACGACGTGGGCCGCACGCCACCTGCTGAGCGAAATGTACCTGCTGCGCGGCGCCGAAGGCGACTATAAGCTGGCCGAGGAGTATGCCCAGGACGTGATCGACTGCCCGTATTACAGTCTGGTGAAAAGCCGCTTCGGCAACGCCAAGAACGATCCCGGCGACTATTTCAGCGACATGTTCGTCGAAAACAATCAGAACCGTTCGGCCGGCAACACCGAGAGTATCTGGGTCATGCAGTTCCAGTACAACACGGTCGGCGGCGGCACGAATTCCGACGACTGGACCCGCCGCGCCTGGAATCCCCAGTACCACGCCATCGACGGATTCGCACTGGCCGACTCGCTCGGCGGCCGCGGCCTGGCGCAGATCTATCCGCTGAAGTGGTGGATCGGCGTCAAGGGGACCAACGCCACGACGGCCGGAGAAAAGGAGGGTTTCCCCGATATTCAGGAAAAAGGCATCTTCGAAGACGGCGACATCCGCAACTCGGAATACAACATCAAGCGCAACTGGTACTACAACAATCCGCTGACGCCCAACAAGCTGGGACAAAAATGCCCCATCGACGACAAATCGTGGTCGCAGGCCCAGCTCTTCCCGGCGCTGAAGAAATTTTTCTTCGGTAAGGAGGAAAACCTCCAGCTCACCGGCGCATACAAGGACCGCATGAAATTCCGCCTGGCCGAGACCTACCTGCTGCTGGCCGAAGCCTACCTGCGTCAGGACATGCCCGATAAGGCCGCCGATGCCGTGAACGAAGTGCGCCGCCGCGCCAAAGTGTCCGACGTTTCCGACGAGGAGATGACGATGGATTTCCTGCTCGACGAGCGCATCCGCGAACTCTACGGCGAAGAGAGCCGCCGCTTCACGCTGATACGCACGGGCAAGCTGCTCGAACGCGTGAGAAAGTACAACCCCGAGGCGCGCGACCTCATCCAGGATTTCCACGTGCTGTGGCCCATTCCGCAGGCTATCCGCGACGCGAATGTCGGCAATTTCCCGCAGAATCCCGGATATGAAGGTTACGAAGGCTAAAAACCTTCGTCCCCGCCTCCGGGCGGATCAGACAAGAATGTGTCCGGCAGATTCCGGACCGTATCAGCAACCACGAAAAAAAAAGTTATGAAAAAGATAAAATTTGCATGCAACCTGTCGCTGCTGACCCTTTTCGCACTCGGCCAGTGGGCCTGTGAATGGGACCCGTACGAACACGACAGCGACCCGGTCCGGGAAACTCTGGAGCTGACCGCCTCCTCCTCCCAGATCGCTTTGGACGAAAACGACCTTTCGGCTACGGTACTGACCTTCGACTGGACGCCCGCGCGTCCGATGCCCGACGAGTATCTGGTGTCCTACACGACCAAACTGGACCTGCTGAACAACAACTTCGGTTCATCCACCGCCATCGTGACGAGCGAGGACGACGGCATCTTCAGCCGGAGCTACACCTCCGAGCAAATCAACAACTGGGCTAACGAGCGCTGGAAAGTGCCCGTAAACAAGACCTTCACGCTGGCGTTCCGCGTCATCGCGGAGTATGCGGGCGGCCCCACATACGAAATGCCCGAAGTGCGCACCGTGGAGGTGACCGTAACCCCGATCAAGGTCGATGTCTTCGATGCCGACAAGGTGTCGCTTTCCGGCACGGCCATCAGCAGCGTGACGGAGATCGAAAAGACGGTCGAGAATGCGAACCTCTATGCCTGGTACGGCGAATTGAGCATCGGCGAGTTGCAGATTCCCGTCGAGCTGGAGGGCCAGACCTACTACATCGTTCCGAGCGACGGCAACGGCGCGCTCCGCGACGGGGAGCTTGTCGACGTGAAGATGACGGAAACCCCCGTTTCGTGGAATATCCCGAGCGCCGGCAACTACCGCCTGCTGATCGACATGGAGAACAAGCAGGTGCGCATCTACTCGTCGGCGACCGACCTGAAGCCGCTGTCCGTCACATTCCACCCGAGCGGTGCGGAAGCCAATCCCGAGGCAACGATCGAAGTGCTCGATCTCTACGCCTACGGAGCAGGTACGGGCTGGGGCGTGCGCAAACTCAACCTGAAGCAGAGCTTCGCCGACCCGCAGATCCTGATCTATGACGCCGAAGAGCACAACGGCACGAAACTTTCCAGCGGCATGAAGTTCTGCGTAGCCCAGAATTTCTCGGTCGGCGATGCGGATTACAACCAGAACAATGCCTATTGCTTCACCTGTCCGCTGACGGCAGAAGGCAAGAAGCAGAACCTCACGCTGACTCTCGGCAAGGTGGGCGAACTGCACGGAGGTGCCGACGGAGAGACGCGCAACTCGTATTACACAATCCCCGCTTCCGACCTGCTGATCTTCGATCTGCGTCACGGAACGATCCTGGCCCGGAACAAATAACGCCGGACCGCACGACTGAAAAATATTGCCGTATCGGAATGGAGACTGGGTTCCGGCCGACAGGAAGATACGGCAATATTCCATTACAACGACAATCAATCGTAAAAACAGCAACATGATACACATGAGAAATCTGATGACCGGCTGTCTTCTGGCAGCATTTCTTTGCGCCGCTTCCTGCGGTTGCTCGAAGGACAACGGCGGCGGCGAAGAAGGCGGCCAAGTTGCCGGTGTGACCGTAAAGCCCGCCTACAACAAGTCGGAAGTGCTGCACAACCCGCTCAACGGCTGGGTGATGTATGTCAGCGCGGACTACGATCCCTCCTATTTCGACAAGGAGATCTACGTACCGCTGCTCGGAAAGAACGTAAGGGTGGCGGACTACGCTTCGGCCTGCTATATCCGCACGAAATGGTCCGTGCTGAATCCCGCAGACGGGCAGTACGCCTGGAAAGACCCCAATTCGAAGGTTTACAAACTGGTTCAGAAAGCCCGGGAGCTGAAACTCCCCATCGCTTTCCGCGTCGTGGTGGACGGACGTGACCAGGGCGCCAATACGCCCCAGTTCGTCTACGATGCCGGAGCCGAATACGCGATGTCGGAGCCGAAATACCCCGACCGCAAGACCCCGATGCCGCAGGACCCGATCTTCCAGCGCTACTACGAGAAGTTCGTCGCAGCCCTCGCCGAGGAGTTCAACGATCCGGAATACACCTCGTTCATCGACGGCTACGGCCTCGGCAAGTGGGGCGAGGGCCACAGCGTGGCTTACAACAAGGACGACGTATCGGCTGTCGATGAGAATACGGAAACGGTGAAGCGCGAAGTCCTCGACTGGATCACCAAGCTCTACGCCAAACACTTCACGAAGGTTCCCCTGGTGATCAACTACCACCGCGTACTGGGCCATCCCACGAGCCAGGGCACGGCGAACCCGAACAGCGAAAGCCTCGTGGCCCTGGCCATCAGCAACGGCTACTGCATCCGCTCCGACGCCTTCGGCATGAACAACTCCAGCTGGGGTTACAGCACCTGGGAGAAGGCAATCGCCGCACAATGGCGTTACAAGGTCCCCATCATCATGGAGGGCGGATATATCGTCAGCAGCCACAGCTACTGGAACGACCCGGCCGGCTACCGCCAGGGACACCCCGAAGATGTCCGCCAGGGCGAATTCGACTCCTCGGCCGAAGCCCGCGTCAACATGATGGACTTCCGTGTCGGCCAGGAGACCGAGTCGTGGTTCAACGATGCCTTCAGCCTCGTGCAGCGCTTCGTCTCCGAAGGCGGCTACCGTCTCTATCCCGACCAGGTGATCGTTCCCGACCAGGTGAGCGCAGGCAGCCGTGTCAAGGTCGCTTCGCGCTGGCGCAACATGGGCTGGGGCTATTTCCCGAACAACCTGCCGCAGTGGAACTACAAATACAAGGTGGCCTTCGCTTTGATCGACGCTTCGGACAAGGCGCAGAAGGTCTTCGTCGACAAGGACTGCGAGCCTTCGACCTGGGTCGAGAGCAAGCCCTTCTCCTACACCTTCGAAACGCCGGCCGTCGATCTTCCCGCGGGGAAATACACGTGGGGCATCGCCATCGTTGACACGACAAAGGAGAACCGGCCTGCCATCCAGCTCGCCGTGAACAACGAAAAGACGGCCGAAGGCTGGGTGAAACTGCACGAAGTACAGATCAACTAACGCCTGAAAAACCATGAAGAGGGTTGCATTGCTTTCCGCAGCGCTGCTGCTGTCCGTCACCGCCTCCTTCGGGAGCGGCGTCCTGGTCGAGGCCGAGAGTTTCCGCGACAAGGGCGGGTGGGCCGTGGACCAGCAGTTCATGGACCAGATGGGTTCGCCCTACCTCATCGCGCACGGCATGGGCAAACCCGTGGCGGACGCCGTGACAACGGTCGAATTCCCGGAAACGGGAACCTACCGGGTCTACGTCCGGACGTTCAACTGGGTCGCCCCCTGGTACGACGGGGAAGGTCCCGGAAAGTTCGCCCTCCGGGTCGGCAGCCGGAAACTGTCCGCGACGCTCGGCTGCACGGGCAGCGAGTGGATGTGGCAGTGCGCCGGAAAGGTCTCCGTCCGGAAAGGTCCGGTCAGCGTTTCGCTGACCGACCTTTCCGGATTCGACGGCCGCTGCGACGCCGTCTATTTCACCACCGAAGAGGGCGACGTCCCTCCGTCCGGAAGCGCGGAACTCGCTGCGTTCCGCAAACGGATGCTCGGCATCCCCGCAACGCCGCAAACCGCCGAATCGTTCGATTTCGTCGTCGTGGGCGGCGGCATCGCAGGCATGTGCGCCGCGGCCGCGGCGTCCCGGCTGGGGTGCAGCGTCGCTCTGGTCAACGACCGCCCGGTGCTGGGCGGCAACAACAGCTCCGAAGTCCGCGTGCATCTGGGCGGCGTCATCGAGCTTGGCCCCAACGAGGGACTGGGCCGCATGATCCGCGAATTCGGCCACTCGCGCGAAGGCAACGCCCGGCCGGCCGAAAACTACGAGGACGCGAAGAAAAGTGCGTTCATCGCCGGGGAGCAGAACGTGAAGCTGTTCTCCAGCTGCCGCGCCGTAGCGGTGAACAAAGAGGGCGGCCGGATAAAATCCGTAATCGTCCGCCACATCGAAACCGGGGAGGAGACGACGCTCGAAGCGCCGCTTTTCGCCGACTGCACGGGCGACGGAACCGTCGGATTCCTGGCCGGAGCCGACTACCGCATGGGCCGCGAGAGCCGCGACGAATTCGGCGAAACGCTGGCGCCCGAAACCGCCGACCGGATGACGATGGGTTCGTCCGTCCAATGGTATTCGGTCGACACGGGCCGCAAAACCTCGTTCCCGACGTTCAGCTACGGCGTGGAGTTCAACGCCGAAAACTGCGAGCGGGTGACGATGGGCGAATGGAAATGGGAGACGGGCATGAACCTCGACCAGATCCGCGATTTCGAACGCATCCGCGACTACGGCCTGCTGGTGATCTATTCGAACTGGAGCTTTCTCAAGAACGGCCTGAAAGACAATGCCAAGTACCGCAACCGCGAGCTGGGCTGGGTGGCCTATGTGGCCGGCAAACGCGAATCGCGGCGGCTTCTGGGCGACTACGTCCTCAAACAGGACGATATCGACAAGAACGTCTTCCACGAAGACGCCTCGTTCACCGCGACGTGGGACATCGACCTGCATTTTCCCGATTCGCTCAACTCCGTGCGCTTCCCGGGCCGGGAGTTCAAGGCCGCGACCAAACACATCCACATCTATCCCCATGCCGTGCCTTACCGGTGTCTCTACTCCCGCAACGTGGACAACCTGTTCATGGCCGGGCGGAACATCAGCGTGACGCACGTGGCCCTCGGAACGGTGCGGGTGATGCGCACGACGGGCATGATGGGCGAGGTGGTCGGCATGGCAGCCTCGCTGTGCCGCAAATACGACGCTTCGCCCCGCCTGATCTACCAGAAACACCTCGGAGAACTCCGCAGGCTGATGCGCAAAGGCGTCGGCAGAAAAGAGGGGATTCCCGATAACCAGAAATTCAACACGGGCGGTTCTCTGAAAGCGCCCCGCGCACTGCGCAACGACTGAAAACGACAATGAAAAAACTACTGACACTGCTGCTTGCGCTGCCCCTCGCATGGGGACACGCCGCAGCGCAGGAGAACGCGAAATATACGATCCTCCTCACCGGGACCTCGTTCGCCTCGCCGCAGAACGGCTGGTTCGAAATCGGCTGCCGGCAACTGGACGCCCGGGCGCTCAACCGGGCCATCGGCGGCGAGTCGATCGCCGACACGGCCAACCGGATGGCCGAGGGCACGCTCTGGAACGCCGGGGAGCTGGACGAGATGGATGCGCTGGTCATCATGCAGGTCCACAACCGCGACGTCTCGGCCACGGGCGGCCTGAAAGAGAAGTACACCGATTACACGACGCCGTTCGACCGAAGCAACTACGCCGCAGCGTTCGATTACGTCATCAAACGCTACCAAAGCGAGTGTTACGCCCTGAAGGACGACCCGAAATCGAAGTACTACGGCACGAAATCGGGTAAACCCGCCGTCATCGTCCTCTGCACCGACTGGCACGACGCGCGGACGACCTACAACGCCGCCATACGGCGCCTCGCCGCACGGTGGGGCCTGCCGCTCGTGGAGTTCGACAGGAACATCGGCTTCTCGAAAGACACTCCGAACCCGGCCACCGGGACCCAGCAGAGCCTGCTCCACGCCCAGGACACGCAAACCATCGAAGGCGTCGCCTACGGGTGGCATCCCCAGCGGGGCCAAGACAAATACATCCAGCAGCGGATGGCTGCGATCTTTACCGACACGATGCGCAGAATCCTGCCGGCAAAATAGAATCCCGACCATGAAACACACACTCCCGATACTGTTCACGATGCTGCTCTGCGGCACGTCCGCCTTCCCGCAGGAGGGCTGTTACAGCCGTTTGCAGAACGACACCCTGACGATCGGCAACTCCCGGATCGAACGCCGGTTCGTCTGGAACGGCGGCAACCTGATGACGCAGAGCCTGACCGACTTTTCGTCAGGACAGGTGTGGACTTCCCGTTCCCTGACGCCCGACTTCAAGGTCGCGGGCGATACCCGAAGCACCGGCGGACGCTGCTCGACGAAACGGATCGCCGAAACCGACATCCATCCGGCGCGGCTGGAAATCACCGTGGAATTTTCGCTGGGAACGCTCGACGTACGGCGGATTTACCGCATCTGCGCCGACACTCCGGCGATCGCCTGCGACACCTACCTCAAAGGCAGCGCCGCACAGCTTCCCGAGAGCCGGGCGGTCAACGCCGCCGACCGCAAGAACATCGAATCGACCGCCGACATGCAGTCGCAGCCGGTCGCCGCGACCCTCGACCGGTTCAACCCCGGCGGGTTCCACTGGCACACGCGGATCGTGGAGTTCCAGGACGTCACGGACTGGAACAACAACCTGGTCTTCGAAACCGACGTCATTCCCTACCGGAAAAACAGCTACCGGGGCAACCTGCTCTTCGCCCGCAACGCCGAGAACGGCCGCGGGCTCTTCTTCCTGAAGGAAGCCCCCGGTTCGGGCGTGCAACTGGCCTATGGCGGCGGGGACTTCACGACGGAGTTCGGCGATTTCACGGTGACGGGACTGGGCGTGACGGAGAAGGACCTCCGCGAAGGGGAGTGGGTGAAAGCCTACGGATGCGTCCTCGGAGTCTGGTCGGGCGGAGAACTCGAACAGTTGACGGCCCTGCGGAGCTACCAGAAAAATTTACGGAAGCTGCTTCCCGGACGCGACGAGATGGTGATGATGAACACATGGGGCGACCGCAGCCAGGACACGAAGGTGAACGAACAGTTCTGCCTGGCCGAGGTCCGCAAGGCCGCGCATCTGGGCATCACGCATTTCCAGATCGACGACGGCTGGCAGGTGGGCAAAAGCCCCAACTCCGCCGTGGCGAAGGGGTCGTTCAAAAACATCTGGGACAATCCCGACTACTGGAAACCCGACCCGGAGAAATACCCCCGGGGATTGCACCCTGTCGTGGAGCTGGGCCGGGAACTGGGCGTGGAGATCTGCCTCTGGTTCAACCCGAGCGTACAGGACGGCTATGCCGACTGGGAGAAGGATGCGCAGGCCCTCGTCGGTCTCTACGACGAGTACGGCATCCGCACGTTCAAGATCGACGGACTGGCAATCCCCGACAAACGCTCCGAAAGCAACCTGCGGCGGCTGTTCGACCGCGTGCTGGAGCGGACGGGCGGCCGAGTGGTCTTCAACCTCGACGCCACGGCCGGACGCCGCGGAGGCTACCACATGTTCAACGAGTACGGCAACATTTTCCTCGAAAACCGTTACACCGACTGGCAGAACTACTACCCCTACTGGACGCTGCGCAACCTGTGGATGCTCTCCAAATACGTCCCCGCGGAGAAGCTCCAGATCGAGTTCCTCAACAAATGGCGCAACACGGAAAAATATGCCGGCGACCCGTTCGCCCCGGCCAATTACAGTTTCGAATACCTCTTCGCAACGACCATGGCCGGACAGCCGCTGGCCTGGATGGAGGCGAGCGGACTGCCCGAAGAGGCGCTGGGCATCGGCGCGCTGATCGAACGCTACAAAGAGGTGCAGCACGATTTCCACCGCGGAGTGATCCTCCCCGTGGGCGACGAACCGTCGGGCCGCTCGTGGACCGGATTCCAGTCGGTCGACGGCGAGCGGGGCTACCTGATCTTCTTCCGCGAGCAGAACCCCGACCGGAAGGCCCGGATCGAAACATGGCTCCCCGAGAACTCGAAAGTGCGCCTCACGCCGGTGCTGGGGAGCGGGAAGGCCGCCGTGCAGAAGACCGGACGCCGCGGAACGCTGGAGGTGGAACTTCCCGCGCCCAACGACTACACGATGTACCGCTACGAACTGATCCGCTGACGAACCACAAATCCTGATAACAATGAAAACACCGATAAAATTCATCCTGTCATTTGCTCTGCTGCTGCTCGCGGCGGCCGACATCGCAGCCCTGGAGCTGATCACCAACGTTTACGGACGCGACGTGCAGTCGCTCAACGGAAAGTGGGACGCCATCGTCGATCTCTACGATCAGGGCCGCAAAAACAAGATCTACCTCAACCGCAAGCCGGAGGGAAAGACCGATTTCTACGAATATTCGTTCGACAACGGCCTGCGGCTCGACGTTCCCTCGGACTGGAACTGCCAGATGCCCGAGCTGAAATACTACGAAGGCACGGTGTGGTATGCCCGGCGGTTCGACGCCCCCGAGCAGGCCGGCCGGCGGCAGTTCCTCCATTTCGGGGCCGTCAGCTACCGCTGCCGGGTCTACCTCAACGGCGAGGAGATCGGCGCCCATGAAGGCGGATTCACACCCTTTGAGATCGAGGTGACGGGCCGCCTCAAGCCCGAAGGCAACTTTCTGGCCGTGGAGGTCAACAACACCCGCACCACAGACGCCATCCCGGCGATGGCCTTCGACTGGTGGAACTACGGCGGCATCACGCGCGACGTGATGCTCGTCAGCGTGCCCGACGCTTTTATCCGGGACTATTTCATCCGCCTCGGCAAGGATTCCGACGACCGGATCGACGCCGATGTGCAGCTGGCGGGCGCCGCTGCCGGAACGGCCGTACGGATCGAGATTCCCGAACTGAACGTAGACCGGACCGTCACTGCCGGAGCGACCGGTACGGCCTCGGCGTCGTTCCGGGTCAGGAGACTGCAACGCTGGTCCCCCGCCGATCCGAAACTTTACCGGGTGATCGTCTCCACGGACCGCGACCGGGTGGAGGAGTCGATCGGGTTCCGCAATATCCGCACCGAGGGCGAAGAGATCGTCCTCAACGGCTCGCCCGTGTTCCTCAAGTCGATCTCGTTCCACGAAGAGATCCCCCAGCGCATGGGCCGGGCACACTCCGAGGCCGACGCCGTGATGCTGCTCAGCGAGGCCAAGGCACTCGGCTGCAACATGATCCGTCTGGCGCACTACCCGCAGAACGAACATATCGTCCGGCTGGCCGAAAAGATGGGCTTCCTGCTCTGGGAGGAGATTCCCATCTGGCAGGGCATCGACTTCGCCAACGACCCAACCCGCGAAAAGGCGGGCCGCATGATCCGCGAGATGGTCACGCGCGACAAGAACCGCTGCGCCCTGACGTTTTGGGGCGTGGCCAACGAGACGCAGCCTTCCGGGCCGCGCAACGCCTTCCTGCGCCACCTGATCGCATGCTGCCGGGAGATCGACGACACGCGCCTGATCGTTGCGGCGTTCGATCTGGTGCGTTTCGACCGCCAGCGGCAGCTGTTCGTCATGGACGACCCGTTCATCGGGGAACTGGATGTCGTGGCCATCAACAAATACATGGGCTGGTATCACCCGTGGCCCCTCACGCCCGACAAGGCGGTGTGGGACGTGGCGCGCGGCAAACCGCTGATCATCTCCGAATTCGGCGGCGAGGCGCTCTACGGCCAGCACGGCCCGGCCGATGTGGCCAGTTCGTGGAGCGAGGAGTATCAGGAGGCCCTCTACCGCGACAACCTGCGCATGTTCGAGAACATCCCCAACCTGCGGGGCGTGTCGCCGTGGATTCTGTTCGACTTCCGCTCGCCGTTCCGCTTCCACCCCGCCAACCAGGAGGGCTGGAACCGCAAGGGGCTGGTTTCCGATCAGGGATACCGCAAGAAAGCGTGGTATCTGATGAAAGCCTATTACGACAAACATTAAAAGAAGATGAAGAAGTTTTTGACATACACGCTTCTCGGCGTCCTGCTCGCAGGTTGCGCCGGAGGCGGGCGGGAACCGCTGGAGACCGTCGTGGACAAGGCGCTGGCCGGCGCCGAGCGGCAGACGCTGCTGATGGCCGAGAAGTACAGTGCGCGCGAAGGCCGCCTGCCGCGCACGTGGGAGAACGGCGAGGACGTCTCGTCGGATTCGCGCTGGTGGTGCAGCGGCTTTTTCCCGGGCGTGCTGTGGTACGTCTACGAGAACGGCCGCAACCCCCGGGTGCTGAAGTACGCCCGGATGTTCACCGCACGCGTCGAGCGGGAAAAACACACCACCGACAACCATGACGTGGGGTTCATGCTCTATTGCAGTTTCGGCAACGGACTGCGCCTCACGGGAGACAAGTCCTACGAGGAGGTGCTGCTCACCGGGGCGCGCTCGCTGGCGACGCGCTTCAAACCCGAAGTAGGGCTGATCCGCTCGTGGGACCACAACCGCGACAAATGGCAGTATCCGGTCATCATCGACAACATGATGAACCTCGAACTGCTGATGTGGGCCGCCGACCGTTCGGGCGACAAGTCGCTGCGCGACATGGCCGTATCGCATGCTGACAAGACGCTGAAACACCATTTCCGCCCCGACTTCAGCTCCTGCCACCTGGTCTCCTACGACACGATCTCGGGACAGCCCCATCTCAAGCAGACCCATCAGGGCCTCTCCGACTCCTCGGCCTGGAGCCGCGGACAGGCATGGGGACTCTACGGCTACACCTGCATGTACCGCCTCACGGGCGACGCCCGCTACCTCGAACAGGCCCGCGGCATCGCCGGATTCCTCATCAACCACAGGAACATGCCTGCCGACGGGATTCCCTACTGGGATTTCGACGCGCCGGCCCTCGCCTCCACGCCGCGCGACGCATCGGCGGCCGCGATCATGGCCTCGGCGCTGGTCGAGCTGAGCGGCTTCGTGCCCGCAGCCGAAGGGGAGCGGTACATGGCTTTCGCCGAAAAGCAGATCCGCACGCTGGCCTCGCCCGAATACACCGCTCCGGCGGGTGAGAACGGAGGCTTCATTCTCCGGCACAGCACGGGAGCCTATCCCTTCTCCTCGGAGGTCGACGTGCCGCTCACCTACGCCGACTACTATTATCTGGAGGCGCTCACGCGCATCAAACGCCGATTGCAGCCATGACCGCCGTGAAAAAATACGCGCTGCTGCCGCTCTGCGGCCTGACCCTGTTCTGCGCCCGGGCGCAGATGCCCGCGACAAACTACGATGAATCGCAGGTTCCGGCCTACACGCTGCCCGACCCGCTGACAACCATCGCCGGCAAAAAGGTGACTGACGCCGAAACGTGGACTTCGGAACGCCGTCCCGAACTGCTGTCGCTGTTCGAAAGCGAGGTCTACGGAAAAGCCCCCGACCGCCCCGAGGGACTGCATTTCGAGGTCTTGTCCGAAGACCGCTACACGCTGGGCAACATGGCCACCCGCCGGGAGATCGCCGTCTACTTCACCGAGGACGACGCACATTTCATGACCATCCTGCTCTACATCCCCAACAAACGCACCGACGCCGTTCCGGTCTTTCTGGGGCTGAATTTCAAGGGCAACCACACGATCTGCGACGACCCGTTGATTACGGAGTCCGTTTCGCGCATGAAGCCGCGCGCAGAGGGCGGCAGCGAAGTCCGCGCAAAAGGGTTCCCGCGCGCCGCGGCGGCATCGCGGTGGCCGGTCGAAATGCTGATCGCCAACGGCTACGGCCTCGCCACGATTTACCGCGGCGACATCGACCCCGACTACGACGACGGCTTCCAAAACGGCGTTCACCCGCTCTTTTACCGCGAGGGGCAGACCAAACCGGCCCCCGATGAATGGGGCACGATCGCAGCCTGGGCCTGGGGCTTGAGCCGTGCGATGGACTACCTCGAAACCGACGAGGATGTCGATGCCTCCCGCGTGGCGGTCATCGGGCATTCGCGGCACGGCAAAACGGCCCTTTGGGCCGCAGCCGTCGATCCGCGCTTCGCCATGGCCGTGTCGAACGACTCGGGATGCGGCGGCGCGGCGTTGTCGCGGCGTTGTTACGGCGAAACCGTAGCCAGGATCAACAGCCTTTTCCCGCATTGGTTTTGCGGGAACTTCAACCGGTATTCGGGCAACGAGGCGGCTTTGCCCGTCGACCAGCACGAACTGATTGCGCTGATAGCCCCGCGCCCGGTGTATATCGCCAGCGCCGTCGAGGACCGTTGGGCCGATCCGAAAGGCGAGTTCCTCGCGGGGGTCCACGCCACGCCGGTCTACGAGTTGTTCGGCCTGGAGGGACTTTCGGGAACGGAACTGCCCCAAACCGACGCGCCCGTGCTGTCGGGACACATCGGCCACCACGTCCGTTCGGGCGACCACGACATCACGCTCTACGACTGGCGGCAATTCGTGAAATTCGCGGACAAACACCTGAAACGATAATCTAAAACAACACCATACATGAAAAACCGGTTTATAAAACTGCTTCTCGCGGCCGTGCTGTTAGGCTCCCTCTCCCCGGCGGCCGCCCAGACCCGCGAAATGGACCTCTCGGGAGAGTGGAGGTTCCAGACGGACGTGATGGATTTCCGCAGGGGATCGCTTTCGCCGCGCTACAACCACCAACTCCAGGAGACCATCATGCTCCCCGGCATCACCGACGACTACAAAATCGGCTACAAATCGCCCTACCGCCATGTCGACCGCCTGACGCGCGTCTACGAGTACATGGGTCCGGCGTGGTATCAGCGCGACATCGAGTTCCCGGCCGACTGGAAGGGCAAGTGCATCTTCCTCTATTTCGAACGCACCCACTGGCTCAGCTCGGTATGGGTCGACACCAAGGAGGTGAGCCGACTGGACTACATCAGCGTCCCCCACAACCACGACCTGACGGATTTCGTCACCCCGGGCAAGACGCACCGCATCACGGTGTGCATCGACAACCGGTTCCAGTACAACACCCACAAATGGAACCACGCCCACACGGAGTTCACGCAGATCAACTGGAACGGCATCCTCGGCGAGATGAAACTCGTGGCCGTAGACCCCGTTTACATCGACGACATGCAGCTGTATCCCGACATCGAGACGAACAGCGTCGACGTGCGCCTGAAGATCGACAACCGCACGAAAAAGCCTTTCGAAGGAAAGGCGCTGCTCACCGTCTCGGGCAACGGCTTGCACGTAACGAAGGAGGTACCTGTCGGCGGCGAAGCGGAGGAGATCGACCTGACCGAAACCGTCGCGCTGGGCCGGGAGGCCAAACTCTGGGACGAATTCAACCCGAACCTCTACACCGTGGAGTGCACGCTGCTGACCGGCGCCGGAAAAGAGTCCTTCGAACATAAGAAGTCGGCGACCTTCGGCATGCGCGAAGTGGCGCAGGGCCGCAACCACATCCTGCTCAACGGCCGTCCGCTCCACCTGCGCGGAACCGTCGAGAACGCCGTGTTCCCGAAAACGGGCCACGCCCCGGTCTGCGACGCCGAATGGGAGCGTATCATGCGCATCGTCAAGGACTACGGACTGAACCACATCCGTTTCCACTCGTGGTGCCCTCCCGCCGCGGCTTTCCGCATGGCCGACCGCCACGGCGTCTACCTCGAAGTCGAGATGCCCATGTGGGGCAAGGACGCCGAGCCGGACGAAGCGCGCTACGACTTCTTCCGCCGCGAGATGCGCGCCATCCTCAAGGAGTACGGCAACCACCCCTCGTTCGTCCTCTACTGCAACGGCAACGAGATCACCGGCAACTTCGACTTCATCGAGGAGCTGACCGCCGACGGCCGCAAACTCGACACGCGGCATCTGTACAGCGGTTCGACGGCCCGCACGCGCGTCCCGTCCGACCAGTATTACGTCTCGCAACAGACCAACAAAGGCCCCGTGAAGGTCTACGAGGGACGGCCCTCGACCGACTGGGACCGCAGCAAGGAGTCGGACGTGGACGTTCCGGTAATTTCCCACGAGTCGGGCCAGCGGTGCGTCTATCCCGACTTCCGCGAGATCGGGAAATACACGGGACCGGTCGAGGCCCGAAACTTCGAACTGTGGCGCGAGATGCTCACCGCCAACGGCATGGGCGATCAGGCCCACGACTTCTTCCGGGCCTCGGGCGCGCTGACCGTCGTGGAGTACAAGGCCGTGATCGAGGCGCTGCTCCGCTCGTCCAAATCGGCCGGATTTCAGCTCCTGTCGCTCAACGACTTCCCGGGCCAGGGTTACGCCCCGGTGGGTGTGCTCGATCCGTTCTGGGACTCCAAGGGACTGGTGACGCCCGAGGATTGGCGGGCCTTCTGCGCGCCGACCGTGGCGCTGCTCCGCTACCCGAAAAGCGCCTGGTTCGAAGACGAAACCTTCACGGCAAAGGCCGAGATCTACAACTTCGGCGCGGCGGCGCTCAAAAATGCGAAAATCCGCTGGTCGATCACCGACGGCAGCGGGAAAGCCATCGCCAAGGGCAGTCTGAAATCGCAGACCGTAGGCACCGACGGCGTGTTCCCCGTCGGGGAGTTCTCCGCTCCGCTCGGCAAGGTGCGAGGCCCGCAGAAGCTGACCGTGCACCTGAACGTCGGTGAAAAGACAAGCAACAGCTGGGACATCTGGGTCTATCCGCGCAACGCACAGCTGATGCAGTCGGATACGGAGGTGCTCTACACGACGGAGTTCGGCGAGCAGGCCAAACAGTACCTCGCCGCGGGGAAGAAAGTCGTCCTGACCCCCGCGCCGAACAAGGTCAAGGGGCGCAAATCGACCTTTCACAACCATTTCTGGAACCCGATCATGTTCGCCTGGGCGCCGATGACCATCGGCTGTCTGATTCACGCCGAGCAACCCGTGTTCGCCGACTTCCCGACCTCATACCACACCGACTGGCAGTGGTGGGACATTCTGGAGAACGCCAAGGTGATCGAGATGCAGCAGACCCCGCGCCAGCTGCGGCCCTTCATCCAGGTGATCGACAGCTTCGACAACAACGAAAAACTCGGCATCGGCTTCGAGGCCCGCGTCGGCGGCGGCAAACTGCTCGTGCTGGCGGTCGACACGAAAAAGAAGATGGACCAGCGCCCCGCCACGCGCCAGCTGCTCGAAAGCATCGACCGCTACGTCCGCAGCGACCGGTTCGCTCCCGAGGTCACACTCGACGAGTCGTTCATCACCTCCTTCATGCGCTAAAACCGCACGATTATGAACAAGATCTGTCTACTGCTCTGCTGCCTGCTGCCCGGCCTGTTCCGGGCAGGGGCGCAGGAGCTGAAAATGACCGAATGCGCCCCTCTGACGCAGATTTACGGCGAGGTCAGCGAGTCCGACGAACTGCTTCCTATGGGCGATGTGGGGGTGGAATTCGGATACGTCCTCTACCAGGCCGCAATCACCGTTCCCGCAGGGGAGGCCGCGCTCGAACTGGAGAACGTGCGGGACTATGCCGCGGTTTACCTCGACGGCGTGTTTCAGGGAACCCTGACCGACAACCGAAAAACGCTGGTCCTGAAGGCAGAAACCGGCCAGCACACATTGCAGCTCTACGTCGAAAACATCGGCCGCATCACCTACGGCCCGGAGATTCTCGACAACTCGAAAGGACTCTTCGGCGAAGCCCGCCTCGCCGGCGAAACGATCGCCGGCTGGACGATCACCCCGCTCGAAGTGCGCGACGCCGATCCCGAAACCCTCGAGTTCGAAGCCCTCGGCCCGTGCAACACGCCCTGTTTCCGGCGCGGGCAGTTCGACCGTGCGGCGCACGAAGGAGCCGTTTACCTCGACGTGTCAGGATGGGGCATGGGCGAGGTGTGGATCAACGGGCACTACCTCGGCTCGTTCTGGGACGAGGAGAAACAGCAGTCGATCCTCATTCCGGCCGAAATCCTCGCCGAAAAGGGGAACCGCATCGTGGTTTTCGACCTCAAAAACAACGACCCCGGCGCAACGATGCGCCTCTCGGACAAACCCGTGTTCAAATAACAAGCACAACCTATGAAAAAAATAACCGTTATCGCTCTGCTGCTGGCCGCCGCCCTCGGGGCGCAGGCCCGGAACGGGAGCGGAAAGCCCGCCTACAAGGACGCCGGACGCCCCGTCGAAGAGCGCGTCAGCGACCTGCTGTCGCGGATGACCCTCGAAGAGAAGGTCATGCAGCTCAACCAATACACGCTCGGCCGCAACGACAACGCCAACAACGTGGCCGATCCGGTGGACAAGATTCCCGCCGAAATCGGCTCGCTCATCTACTTCGACACCTCGCCCGAGCTGCGCAACCGGCTTCAGAAAAAAGCCATCGAGCAGTCGCGGCTCGGAATCCCCGTGCTGTTCGGCTACGACGTGATCCACGGTTTCCGCACCACTTACCCCATTTCGCTGGCCCAGGCCTGCTCGTGGAATCCCGCACTGGTGAAGCAGGCCGCCGAAGTGGCCGCACAGGAGGCGCGGATGTCGGGCGTCGAGTGGACCTTCTCGCCGATGATCGACGTGGCGCGCGACGGCCGCTGGGGCCGCGTCTCGGAGGGCTACGGCGAAGATCCCTACGCCAACGCCGTCTACGGAGTGGCGGCGGTCGAAGGCTACCAGGGCGACAACCTCGCCGACTCCCGCCGCGTGGCCGCCTGCCTCAAGCATTTCGTCGGCTACGGCGCCTCGGAGGCCGGCCGCGACTACGTCTACACCGAAATCTCGCGTCAGACGCTCTGGGACACCTACATACCGCCCTACCAGGCGGGCATCGAGGCCGGAGCCGCTACGGTGATGAGCTGCTTCAACGACATCAGCGGAACGCCCGGCACGGCCAACCCCTACATCCTGACCGAGGTGCTCAAGGAGCGCTGGGCGCACGACGGATTCGTCGTCTCGGACTGGGCCGCCATCGAGCAGCTGCGCTCGCAGGGCGTGGCCGCCGACCGGAAGGAGGCCGCCGAAAAGGCCTTCAACGCGGGTGTCGAAATGGACATGATGAACCGCTGTTACGACGCCCATCTGGCCGCCCTGGTCCGCGAAGGCAAGGTCTCGCAGGAGAAACTCGACGAGGCCGTGCGGCGCGTTCTGCGGCTGAAATTCCGGCTCGGGCTGTTCGAACGCCCCTACACCCCGGAGTCGGAGGAGACGGACCGGTTCCTGCTTCCCGCGAGCCTCGCCGTCGCCGAGCGGCTCGCCGAGGAGTCGATGGTGCTGCTGAAAAACGAGAACAACACGCTGCCGCTGAAAGCCGCCCGCCGCATCGCGGTCATCGGCCCGATGGCGCAGAACCGGCTGCACCTGCTCGGCGCGTGGTCGGCACACGGCCGCGAAGAGGACGCGGTGAGCCTCTTCGCCGGGCTGGAAAACGAATACCGGGGCCGCGCCGAACTGCTCTACGCCCGGGGCTGCGACTTCGACGGCAAGGACCGCTCCGGATTCCGTGAGGCTGTCGCCGCGGCCGCGGCTGCCGACGTGGTGGTCCTCTGCCTCGGGGAGAAAAAGCAGTGGAGCGGCGAGAACGCCTCGCGCTCGACGATCGCGCTTCCCGAAATCCAGGAGCAGCTGGCCGCCGAACTGGCCCAGACCGGAAAACCGCTGGTTTTGGTTCTGTCCAGCGGCCGGCCGCTGGAGCTGTGCCGCCTCGAACCCCTCTGCGGGGCCATGGTGCAGATGTGGCAGCCCGGCATCCGGGGCGGAAACCCCCTGGCGGGAATTCTGTCGGGGAGGATCAACCCCTCGGGACGCCTCGCCATGACGTTCCCCCGCTCGACGGGCCAGATTCCGATCTACTACAACCGCCGCCAGAGCGGCCGCACCCATCAGGGCAAATATCAGGACATCCCCAGCACGCCGCTCTATGAATTCGGGCACGGCCTGAGCTATACGACGTTCGAATACGGCGACCTGCGCCCGTCGGCAACCACGCTGCGCCGCGGGGAAAAGGTGACGGTCGAGGTCTCCGTGACCAACACGGGCGGCATGGACGGCGCCGAGACGGTTCACTGGTTCATATCGGACCCCGTGTGCCGCATCTCACGCCCCGTCAGGGAGTTGAAACACTTCGAGAAACAGCCGATCCGCCGCGGCGAGACCCGCACGTTCCGGTTCGAGATCGACCCCGAAAAGGATTTGAGTTTCACGGACGGCGACGGCAACCGGTTCCTCGAACCGGGCGACTACTTCATCCTCGTAAAGGACAAAAAGGTGAAACTGACGCTGACGGACTGACCCCCGCTCCCATTAAAGGACAGAGCTGTAACCTGAAAAGTTACAGCTCTGTCCGTATCAGGCCGCAGTCACCCGGAGAACGGGACGCCCCGCCGATTCGCAGGAAAGCCGCCCCCTCACAGGCCCTTTGTCCACACGGGCACGGGCTGGGGCGAGGTGGTCGGGCCGAAGACCTTCAGACGACCGTCTTCGGTCACCTCCATCGGGTCGATGAAGACCATGCGCGCATCGCCCGTCGGGGCCGTCCGGCCGTGGTAGACGCAGTACATCCCGCCGCCGGGAAGCTTCAGAACCATATTGTGCCCCGTTCCCGTGACCTCGCCGCCCTTGTCCGCATTTTTCTCGAGGACCGGATTGTCCGACGATTTCACGAAGGGACCCAGCGGCGAACCGGCCGTAGCATAGCCCACCGCATAATGCTGCCCGCCGTAGAAGTTGGCGGAATACATCATGTAATAGGTCCCGTTTTCCTTGAAGGCGTACGACCCCTCGGTCCAGCGCCGGTTGACCTCTCCGGCGGTGACCGAACGGCTCTCCCACCCGGTTTGCGGGTCGGAGGCAGACTGCGGGGGCGTCAGCAGAGCGACCGGCTCGCCGATGACGCCGCTGAAATCGGGCTTCATCTCCACACCGTACACCCAGCTCTCCTCGATCTCGTCGAAAAGCCCCTTGTCGCGCGCCCACGCCGAAAGCTCGCTTTCGACGGGATGCTTGTAACAGCAGCGCGAATAATAGAGATACACCCGGCCGTCATCGTCCCACAATACGTTGGCGTCGATCACCGGATAGCCGGGATCGAACACCGGACGGTCATACAGGTCGGAAAAGGGACCCGACGGCGAATCGGCAACCGCCACCCCGATGCGGAACGTTTCGAGGTCGCCGTTCGGGTTATGCCGCCAGTTGGCACTGAAAAACAGGTAATAGCGGCCGTCGCGTTCATACACTTCGGGCGCCCAGAAACAGTCGGTTCCCCATGCCGAGGCATTGCCGTCGTAGACGACATCGCCCTTCTGCCAGGTAACGAGGTCGTCCGAGACGCAGACGCGAAAACCCCGGATGTCGCCGCTCGTTCCGTACATATAGAATTTTCCGTCAGCGGCGTGGAGGATGAACGGGTCGCCGAACGCAACGTCGAGCGGATTACGATATGCAGGCGAGTCGCATCCGAGCAGGATCGCCGGCAGGAAGAAGATGAGCAGTTTTTTCATACAGGTTATTTGAATGGTTTGAATCCGTCGTAAAATGCCATTTGGCGCGTACTCCGACAAAATTATTCGTTTTATCCGATTTTCAGCCATGCCGCCACCCGATGGGCCGCAATTGATCAAAGAGTTATACATTATGGAAATATTTTTCCATTTTGCGCCGGGCCGGACACCTATCTTTGCAGGGTCCGGAGACTCCGAAGCCCGTTCGTCCGCGGCCCTCATCCCCGGTCCCAACCTTAAATCTTACGACCTATGAAACGATTGCTTCCATTAATCGCGACGTTGTTCGCCATCGCCTGCTGTGCGGCGCAAAACCTCCGAAAAGTGCCCCTGGCCGATCCTTTCATCCTGCTTTACGACGGGGTGTATTACGCCTATGGCACAGGCGCCGGAAGCGGCATCGAGGTGTGGACATCCCGCGACCTCTCCACGTGGGAGAGGGCCAAAGGCAACGCCCGCGACGGACTGGCCCTGCACCGCACGGATGTCTGGGGCGAAAAATGGTTCTGGGCGCCCGAGGTCTATCGGCTGAATGACAAATTCTACATGTATTTCACGGCCGAAGAGCACATCTGCGTCGCCACCTCCGACTCGCCGCTGGGTCCTTTCGTACAGGAGAAGCGGCAACCGATGATCGCCGATGAAAAGTGCATCGACAACACGCTGTTCATCGACGACGACGGCCGGGCGTACATGTATTTCGACCGGTTCAACGACGGGCTGAATATCTGGGTCGTCGAGCTGGAAGACGACTGCACGACGCTGAAAAAAGAGACGATGCGCCCCTGCATCCATGTTTCGCAGGAGTGGGAAAAGGTCTGGCCCCGCGTCAACGAAGGCTGCTTCGTGATCCGGCGGAACGGCACTTACTACATGACCTATTCGGCCAACAGCTACGAAAGTCCCTTCTACGGCATCGGCTGCGCCACGGCCGACTCGCCGCTGGGCCCCTGGACCAAATACGACCGCAATCCGCTGTTGCAGAATCCCGGCGAACTGGTCGGCGTCGGGCACAGCGCCCTGTTCCGGGACAAGGCGGGCAACCTGAAGATCGTTTTCCATGCCCACAAAAGCAAAGGCGCGATCCATCCGCGGGAAATGTATATCACCGACGTGCGTTTCCGCCCCGTCGAGGGCGGCTGCCGGATGGAGATCGACCCCGGATACTCGCCGGCCCTGATCGCTGAATGAACGATGCCCGGATGCAGCGTGTGCATCCGGGCGTCGTTTTTACAGGAGGGCGGGATCGGCCTCGCGATCAATAGAACGTCCCTTTCGGGGCGAAAATCGCATACCCGAAATTGAAGGTCAGGTACATGTTGCGCCAGTTTTTCAGGTCGTATTTCGTCAGCGCGAGGCTCACGGGACCGATCGGCGTGTGGTAGACCAGCGACGCCTCGGCGATATAATGCCAGCGCTCGTCGGGATTCTTCAGGGGGTTGAAGTCCCGTTTTTCACGGAACATGGTGTAGAACCCCGTCCGGAAGAAGCAGTTGGGCAGCAGGTCGAAGGTCGGCATCAGGCCCCACGCCGCAAAGCGTTTGCCCCGGAAATCGGGCATGTAGATCATCCGGGCATGCGGCACGGGCGCATAGTCGGGCATCGACATCAGGGTCGCGGATTCGGTCCGGAACCGCGGGTGGTTGGTCCACACGGCATCGACGTTCAAACCGAACGAGAACCAGCTGACGCCCGGCACATCGAAGAACTTGTCCCACGAAAAACGCCCTCCGATCCACTGTCGGGTTTCGCGCGAAATGAAGTCTTTCGCATCGTAGGGCTGGTATTTGTCGCGTCCGGCGACATAGATGGCCGAGAGATGCAGTTCGGAGCCGCGGCGGGGATAGAGGAACTTGTCGAGCGTATTGCGGGCGACCCCGGCCCGCAGGCCGAAGAACGAGAAACGCGAATGGTCGGTGTCGTCGGCGAACAGCACGTCCGAATCGTAGCGGTAGTTGATGTGTCCGGCGTTGGCGCGCAGTGTCAGGAGGCTGCGGTGGGTCAGCGGCATCCCCACGCCCGTCGAAAAGAAGCTCTCGCTGTTCTTGACCTGCTGGGCGTTGCGGACCTTGGTGACGTTGCCGAAATAGCCGTGGCGGAAATTCCGGACCGCGAAATTGTAGGAATAGTCGAGGAATATCGGCTTCCACGCGTAGAAATCCGTCCGGCCCCCGATCGCTCCCCAGGTGTAGATCGGCCCCAGGTAGAGGTCTGCGCCCAACTGCTGCGCGACGCGGCCGATGTTCTTGTAATTGATGCCGATATAGGCCTGGTTGAAGGCCGTCGAGGAGATGTTTCCCCCGAGGATGATCTTGAAATTGGGCCGCGTGCCGAACTTGGCCTCGAACGAATAACGTTCCCGGACGGAGTCGTAGCGCACGGTGGGGAAGTCCATCGTGAAATCGCCGCCGGCAAGCACCTCGAAGAGATTGTCTTTCAGCTCCTCGAAGCCCATCGGCCGCTGAATGCCCGGCGTGCGGCGGTCCACCTGCACGAAATCGCGGATATACTCCCGCTGGGCGCGCTTCAGCCCTTCGAGTTTGTAGTCGTCGAAGACCAGCGGCGGACACTTGGCGCGGAACACCTCGCGACGCCCGGCGTAGTAGGCCGAGTCGCGGCGTTCGGCGACTTTCTCCAACAGCTGCGGCATGGCCGCCACGGCGTCCTCATAACCTGCGTTCATAATCGCCTCGGCCTGGTCAAAATCGAGCATGTTGACCCCCACGGCGCGGCGGATCGTGACGCTGCGCTCCTCGGGCAGCGTGTAGTCGGTATCGTGCATGGCCAGCATGAAAGCCTGGTCCATGATGTTGCTCTCCTCGCTGGGCGGGGTGTTGCCCTCGGTGCAGATCGAGCCGACGATCAGATCGGGCCGGAAATCTTCGTCGAGGGGTTTCCACGGGAAGTTGTCGTAGATGCCGCCGTCGTAGAGCAGCATCGAGTCTTTCACCATCGGCTTGAACACCAGCGGAATGGACATCGACGAGCGGACCGCCTCGCTCAAATCCCCCTCGCGCAGGACCACCGGCCCGCGGTGGTTCAGGTCGCTGGCCACGCAGAGGAACGGAACCATCAGGCGGTCGAAATCACCGTCCGCAGCGGCCGTCGCCGGAGCGAACAGCTCCGTGAGGGCCATGTCGATCTGCGTCGAGGAGATCAGGTTCCGGGGTACGCGCAGCCGCTTCCCGGAGGGACTCTCGACGTCGATGCGCAGGCTCAAAAACGCGGGATTGCTCCCCACCTGCCGGTAATAGGCCATGTATTTGTTGGGGTCGATGCGCCCCGAGACCCACTCCTTGACCACCCCCGAGTTGACGATCGCACGCATTTCGGCCGGGGAATATCCTGCGGCGTACATCGCGGCGATGATCGAACCCATCGAGGTCCCGGCCACATAGTCGATCGGCACGCCGTTCTCTTCGAGCGCCTCCAGGACGCCGATGTGGTAAAGCCCCTTCGCGCCGCCGCCGCTCATCACGACCCCTACCTTCTGGGCCGCAGCAGGGAGCGCCGCCAGCAGCAGCATCCCGACAAATGAGCCGATTTTACGCAACATATCTCAATTTTTTTATAACTTTGCACGTTACTACGATGTCGTTCAAAAGTAGACAAAAAAGAAACACGATCAAAATATGACTGACAAAATCAATGAACTCCTGCGACGTGTCGAGGAGTTTAAGCCGAAAGCCGCCGCCGAAATCGAGGAGTTCCGCATCCGGATTCTCGGCAAGAAAGGCGAGTTGACCGCCCTGATGGAGGAGTTCAAGACGGTAGCCCCCGAACTGAAACGCGAACTGGGCCAGCAGTTGAACCGTCTCAAAAACGAGGCCACGGAGCGCATCAACGCGCTGCGCGAGCAGTTGCAGAACGCCGCGGCCGACGAGGCCTCGTCGTCGGGCGACCTGACGCGCCCCGGCACGGCCGAGCACCTCGGTTCGCGCCACCCGATCTCGCTGGTGAAAAACCAGATCGTCGAGGTCTTTTCGCGGCTGGGCTACACCGTGGCCGACGGACCCGAAATCGAGGACGACTGGCACGTCTTCTCGGCCCTGAACTTCCCGCCCGAGCACCCGGCACGCGACATGCAGGACACGTTCTTCATCGAGAAGGACCCCGACATCCTGCTGCGCACGCACACCTCGTCGATCCAGGTCCGCACGATGGAGCGTCAGAAACCGCCCATCCGCGTCATCTGCCCGGGCCGTGTGTTCCGCAACGAGGCCATTTCGTACCGCGCGCACTGCATCTTCCACCAGATCGAAGGACTTTACATCGACGAGGGCGTCTCGTTCGCCGACATGAAGCAGTCGCTGCTCTACTTCGCCAAGGAGGTCTTCGGCGAGCAGGCCGTGATCCGCATGCGCCCGTCGTACTTTCCCTTCACCGAACCGTCGGCCGAGGTCGACGTGTCGTGCAACCTCTGCGGCGGCAAGGGCTGCAACGTCTGCAAGGGCACGGGATGGCTCGAAATCATGGGTTGCGGCATGGTGGACCCGAACGTATTGAAAGCCAACAATATCGACCCCGAAAAATATTCCGGATTCGCCTTCGGCATGGGTATTGAACGCATCGCCATGCTCAAGTACGGCGTGAAGGACCTGCGTCTCTATTTCGAAAACGACGTGCGGTTCCTCCACCAGTTCGACGAAGCGCTCTAAACCCCCTGACGCCCATGAAACGCCTCACAGCGACAACGGTCCTCTGCCTTCTGCTCTTCTCCGCGGCGTTCGTCACGGGAAAGGGTCCCTCGGCGGCGCCCGAATACCCCGATTCGCTGCGCAGCGTATGGCTCTACACCGAAGGCGTCAAGCAGAATGCCATCGCCGGAGACTCGGTGCGCGCCCGGGAGCTGTTCCTCGAGGCGATCCGCAACGACTCGACCTACGCCCCGGCCTACTACGAACTCGCGGCGAACGGCATGTACGCCACGCCCGACGAGGCCGTGGAACTGGCCCGGAAGGCTTTCCGGCTCGACACGACGAACAAGTGGTATCACCAGTTCTACGGACAGGCGCTCATCTATGCCGGGCGTTACGACGAGGCGCTGAAGGTCTATCGCCGCCTGCAAACGGAGAACCCGAAAGACCCCGACAACTACCGCATTCTGGCGGCCCTCTACGAGCAGAAGCAAAGTCCCGTCATGGCCCTCGTGACACTCGATTCGGCCGAACTGCGCTTCGGGCGCATTCCCGTGTTGAACGCCATGAAACGGCGTCTGCTGGTGGCGACGAACCAGATCGACAAAGCCGTGGTCGAAGCCCGGGCGATGGTCGAAGCCGCCCCCTATGAGGCGCAGTGCCACGTGGTCCTCGGCGACCTCTACGCCATCGCCAAGAAGGATTCGCTGGCCCGCGCCGAATACGACCGCGCGTTGCAGATCGACTCCACGAACGTACAGACGCTGATGGCGCTGGCCGATTTTCACGCCGGACGGCAGGATTACCGGGCGCTGCTGGCCGTCACGCGGCAGTTGTTCCAATCCGACGAACTGCCGCTCGAAACCAAGATCAAACGCTTCGGGCAGTTCACCTCCGACACGCGCTTCTACCGCGAATATTACTTCCAGCTGAACGACCTGGCCTCGACGCTGGCCATCCGCTATCCCGACGACAAGCGCGTCGTGGAGCTTTACGCCGGCCACCTGATCGCTTCGGGCGAACTGGAGCAGGCCCTCGCGCTCTACAAGAGCCACCTCGCCGACCAGCCTCCCGCGGAGGAGTATTTCCGGGCGGTGATCGACATCGAAAGCTACCTCCAGCACCCCGACTCGGTCGACAAATACGTCACCCGCGCCCTGGAGCTGTTCCCCGCGAAGGTCGATTTCCACCTCTCCAAAGGGCATGTGATGAGCAACTCGAAGCAGTACGTCAAAGCCATCGGCGCCTACAAGGGGGCGTTGCGCCATGCCGACACGGATTCGCTGCGCAGCGTGATCTGGGGCATGATCGGCGACGCCTGGCATCAGAAGGCCGAGGCCGGAGAGCCGAACCTGGAGGAACGCCTGCCCCTGCAAACGGGTCTGCTCGGCAAAAAGGGCATTGCCCGCAAAGCCATGAAGGAGTGCTACAAGGCCTATGAGCGAAGTCTGCGCTACTGGCCCGACAACACAATGGTGCTCAACAACTACGCCTATTTTCTCTCGCTCGAGGAGCGCGATCTGGAACGGGCGCTCACCATGTCGAGCCGCGTCGTGGCGCTCACCGACAACAACCCCACCTACCTCGACACACACGGCTGGGTGCTCTTCAAGCTGGGACGCACGGACGAAGCCAGGAAGATTCTGCAAAAAGCCGTGGCGCTCGACGGACAGAAAAGCCCCGAACTGATGGTCCACTACGGTGACATCCTGCACCTCCTGGGCGAGCAGTTCATGGCTGAAATCTACTGGCGGAGGGCGCTTGAAAAGGGTTACGACGCCCGGCAGATCGAACAGCGGCTGAAACAACCCGCCGTCAAAAAGCCCGAACCCAAAGAATAGCCCTACCATGAGACCGCTCCGCATCCTGACCCTTGCGTTCCTGCTCTTCACCCTCACCGCCGCCGCACAGACCGACCGCCGCATCGAGGAGCAGAAACGGGTCATCGCGGCCCTCGAAAAGCGGATCGCCACCGAAGAGCAGGAGATTTCGAAGATTCAGAAGGGCCGCACGGCCACCGAGGAACGGGTGCGCCGCCTGGCGCGCCAGATTGATTCGCGCAACCAGCTGCTCGACGAGACCGAAAAGCAGGCGCGCCTCCTGCGCGGAGAGATCGCCCGCACGGACAGCGTGGCCGGAAACCTTTCGGCAAAGCTCGAACGCGACCGCGCGCAGTACGGCGAAATGGTGCGCGAAGCCTACCGCAACTACAAGCACAACAACTACCTGACCTATATCTTCTCCTCGCGCGACTTCACGGACGTGGCGCGCAAGATCACCGCCCTGCGCGAGGTCGCCTCGCTGCGCGAACGCAAACTGCGCGACATCGAGGCGCTGACCGCCGAGGTCCGCACCGAAAAGGAGACGCTCGACCGCCGCAAGCGGTCGCTCGACTCGGTGACGCGCAGCCTCTCGGCGCAGCGCGAGAAACTCCAGCGCGACGCCCGCAACGCCAAGGCCAGCATCCGGTCGATGTCGCAGAAGGAAAAGACGGCCCTGCAACGCAAAATCGCACAGGAGCAGCAGCTCGACGTGGCCATCGGCGAACTGCGCAAGCTGACCAAAGGCAACACCGAGGGCGCTTCGTTCTCGGCGAAAACCTCCGGGCTGCGTCTCCCGGTGACTGCCGGGCGCGTGAAACGCTACAAGGAGAACATGGCCGAGATCACCGGTCCGAAGGGAGCGCACGTCATCTCGATCTACGACGGCAAGGTCGTCGACGTGAAGCGCAACCGCATCACCAACAAATACGACGTTTACGTCGCTCACGGCGAATACATAACCTCCTATGCCAACATGGGGACGATCTGCGTCGAGAAGGGCCAGAAAGTGGCAAGAAACGCACAGATAGGGACCATCGGCTCGGCGGTCAACGTGATGACGATGGAAACCGAATACAAACTCGTCTTCGGCATCTACCCGCCCAACCCCGGACAGAAGATGCGGGCGGAGGAGTGTTTCCGAAAATAAAACCACCGTTTCATGCGGTTCCGTGCGGTGGCCGGCACGCCGTCCGCCCCGGGACGGACAACGACATAACAACAACGAAAAAAAATGGCTGTCAGATACTTTACCGACGACTGCACCTACCGACTCCCGCAAAAGCGCCTCACGGCACGATGGCTGCACGAAGTGGCCGCAGGGGAGGGCTACGCGCTGGGCGACGTCACCTATATTTTCTGCTCGGCGCAGCGGCTGCTGGAGATGAACCGCCAATACCTCGGGCACGATTACTTCACCGACGTCATCACGTTCGATTACAGCGACCGCAAAGGCGCACGGATCATCTCGGGCGACATCTTCATCGACGTCGAGACCGTTGCCGACAACGCCCGCCAGTACGGCGCGACGACCTTGCAGGAGATGCGCAGGGTAGTGGTCCACGGGGTGCTGCACCTCTGCGGGCAGGGCGACAAAACGCCCCGCACCAATGCACAGATGCACCGAAAGGAGGACAAATACCTGAAATTCTGGGAGGACCCCCGGCAGTGACCGCGATGAAACACGCCCGATTTATCGCAGCGACCGTCCTCGCGGCTCTCCTGCTGGCCGGATGTACGGGCTGCCGCACGGCCGGAGACGCCGCAGACAAGGCTTCCGCCGGCGACGGCACGTCCGAAACCGCAGTTTCCACGCCGGAGCCGACAGGAGAGGAGACGCCGGCAGGGGAGAGGTCTCCGCTCGCCGCATCCCGTACCTGGACCGGCCGCGACGGCAGCAGCAAACGGTGGGGACCCTTCGTGGAGAACGACACGACGTTTCTCTTCGTCCACAAGTACCTTATCGGCAGCGATACGAACCGCTATAAGGTCTTTATCCGAAAAGGTCCGCAGCCGAACGACATTCCCAATTTTGCAAGCCTTTCGCCGCAGAACGAGTCGGCATGGAAGGATTTCACCGACCTGCTGCACACGCTCAAGAAACGCCGTCCCGGGCCGCTTGCACACCATGCGGCGCTGGCCGGACTTCCGCACAGCTGGACGCCGGTCCGCTCTTTCCGGGGGAGCTACTACGTAAACTGTTTCAATCCCTACCCGGTGTGGATTTCGGATTCGCTTTTCGTCCGTCAGACAATGGACGGCCCGCGGCCCTCACGCATCAGTGCGGCGGAACGCATCGCCCCGACGCATTACCGCCTCCGGACAACGGCCGGAGACGACGGCATCGACCGGGTGGACATATACCTCGTGGACACCGTGTGCAGGATGGCTGTGTTCGCCTTCAGCAATGACCGGAAAACAGAACGGTTTCAGTCGCTTTATGTTCCCTTTGAAACGGGACTTGAGATGGATATGATCGACTTTCACTCGCTGGAACTGCCCGACGAGAGCGAGGTGGAGTGGGACGAAACCGACTTCGAAGCGTTGATTTCCGGAGCCGTACCACTCCGGGAGACAGATCCGAAAACAGACAAAACGAATAACGAATGACACTCGATTACGACATTATCGTCATCGGCGGAGGACACGCCGGATGCGAAGCCGCCTCGGCCGCCGCACGGCTCGGCTCGCGCACGCTGCTGCTCACGATGGACATGGCCAAACTGGCTGCCATGTCGTGCAACCCGGCAGTCGGAGGAGTAGCCAAAGGTCAGATTGTCAGAGAGATAGACGCATTAGGCGGCCAAATGGGCCGTATCACCGACCTCACGACCATTCAGTTCCGGATGCTCAACCGGTCGAAGGGTGCGGCAATGTGGAGTCCCCGGGCGCAATGCGACAAAACCCGTTTTTCGGAGGAGTGGCGTCGCACGCTCGAAAACACCTGGAACCTCTATATCTGGCAGGACGCCGCGACCGAACTGCTGTTCGCCCCGGCTCCGGAAACAAACGCGGCGCCGTCGGACAATCTGCCCGACGAAACCACAACGTCGTTCAATTCCGCGCCCGGCACGATTTCTTCGGCAGCCGAATCGGATGCGGATTCAGATCCGACGCTCCGAAATGCACCGTCGGCCGCCGGAAAACTCGCCATCCGGGGCGTTCGGACCCGCATGGGCGTCGAATTTTCCTGCCGGAAAGTCATACTCACCTCCGGCACATTCCTCGGAGGAGTGATGCACTGCGGAGCCTCGCACGCCGAGGGCGGCAGGGCGGGGGACGCCGCTTCGCACGGCATTACGGAGAGTCTCCGGGCCATCGGTTTCGAGACCGGACGCATGAAGACCGGAACCCCGGCGCGCCTCGACGCCCGGACCATTGATTTCGAAATCCTCGAACCGCAATACGGCGACGAAAACCCCGCCAAATTCTCCTTTTCACCCGAAACGCAACCGGTCAAAGAGCAGCTTCCCTGCTTTCTGGTCTACACTTCGAAAGAGGTTCACGACATCCTCCGCACCGGATTCGACCGGTCGCCGCTGTTCAACGGCACGATCTGCGGCATCGGTCCGCGCTACTGCCCGTCGATCGAGGACAAACTCCGCACCTTTGCCGACAAAGACCAGCACCAGCTCTTCCTGGAACCCGAAGGCAGTTCGACCAATGAATATTACCTGAACGGCTTTTCGTCGTCTCTGCCCTGGGAAGTTCAATGGAAAGCCCTGCACAAAATCCGCGGATTCGAGGATCTGCACATTTTCCGGCCCGGATACGCCATCGAATACGACTATTTTCCGCCTACACAGTTGCACCATTCACTCGAAACGAAACTGGTTTCGGGTCTTTACTTCGCCGGGCAGGTCAACGGTACGACGGGATATGAGGAAGCGGCAGCGCAGGGCCTGATAGCGGGCATCAATGCCCACCGGGCAATGAAAGGGGAGAGTCCGGTCGTTCTGAAACGCGACGAAGCCTATATCGGCGTACTGATCGACGACCTGGTGACCAAAGGCGTCGACGAACCCTATCGCATGTTCACCTCCCGGGCCGAATACCGCATTCTGCTCCGGCAGGACAACGCTGACATCCGTTTGACTCCGCTGGGGTACAAAATAGGTCTGATTTCGCAAAAACAATACAATCATTTCACCAAAAAAAACACGCTCGTAGAATCGCTTATTTCATTCGCCCGCGAACAGAGTGTCAAAGCAGCCGAAATTAACGACTATTTAAAATCGGTCGATTCAGAGCCTTTATCGCAGGGAAGAAAGCTTTACGACATTCTGATGCGCAATAACGTCACATTCGATTCGCTGCAAAACGCGCTGCCCAAACTGCGGAAATTCATCGCGGCAAACGAAATAACTCCCGAAGCGATCGAAGAGGCGGAAATCCAAATCAAGTATAAAGGATATATCGAACGCGAAAAATTCATCGCAGAGAAATTGCGACGCCTCGAAAACATCCGAATTCCGGAAAATTTCGATTTTCATTCGATGCAAGCGCTGACAATCGAAGCCCGTCAAAAACTCTCCCGCATCCGACCCGAAACGATCGGTCAGGCATCACGGATTCCCGGAGTTTCACCTGCCGACGTCAATGTATTGCTTGTAAAATTCGGGCGATAGGGTATAATGTTCCACATGGAACAAGCACAAGAAAACACACCGGATACCCACACAAAACAACTAATATTAAAAAACCACTCCCGAAGGAGTGGCTTTTTAATATCAATATTTCTCTATTTTACAGCACAACCATACACCAGTCGTATTTATCCTCCGCACGACCATACTGAATATCCTGCAAGCGCGTGTAGAGTTCCATACAATTCTTTCCTACCTCGTCGCCGTAATCATACGATTTTTCGGTCTGCATATCGTAAATATATCCGATAGGGGAGATAACCGCTGCCGTTCCGCAGGCGCCGCACTCCTCGAAAGATTCCAACTCCTCGACCGGAATATGACGCTCCTCAACAACCAAACCCATATCGCGTGCAATCTGACGAAGACTCATGTTGGTAATCGACGGCAAAACCGAAGGCGACTTCGGCGTGATATACTTGCCATCCTTGATACCGAAGAAATTGGCAGCTCCGCACTCTTCAATGTATTTATGCTCGGCAGCATCGAGGTACATGATATTCGAATAACCCATTTCATATCCTTTTTCGCCCGACAACAGGCTGGCCGCATAGTTGCCTCCGACCTTCACATCGCCTGTTCCACGTGGAGCAGCGCGGTCCTGCTCCCGGTCGATAGCAACCCGAATCGGTTTGATTCCCGATTTGAAATAGGCTCCGACGGGCGAACAGTAGACGATCAGCAAGGCTTCCCGAGCCGGTTTCACGCCCAATCCGACCGTCGTTCCGAACATCACCGGACGCAGATAGAGCGAAGCTCCCGTACCGTAGGGAGGAACGAAACGCTCGTTGCGCTTGACGACCTCGATGCAGGCATCGACGATCATTTCAATCGAAGGAACCGGCAAGCACAAGCGTTTCGCCGAGGACTGGAGACGCCGCGCATTGTCGGCAACGCGGAAAAGACGCACTTTTCCGTCTACACCGCGGAAGGCCTTGAGACCCTCGAAAAGTTCGATGCCGTAGTGCAGGCATGAAGCCGACATGTGCATCTGGATATATTCGTCATCGGTAACCACCATATCGCTCCATTTCCCGTCGGCAAAGGAGTAGCGAACATTGTAATCGGTTTTGCGATAGTCGAAGCCCAAAGCGCTCCAATCTGTATTTTCCATATCCTATGTTTTTAAAAGATTTATCGAAAATTAGCTATATCAACGATCAACCCACAACAGCCCCGTTGTGGGTCGCCTCGCCGGGTTGCAGCAGGCGCAGTTTTCCGGAAGCATCCTCCGCCATCAGAATCATACCGTTCGAAAGAATACCCTTCAGTTCGCGCGGAGCGAGATTCACCAGGACGAGCACCTGCTGTCCGACCAACTCTTCGGGCGTGAAATGTTCGGCGATTCCCGAAACTATCTCGCGTTTGTCGATACCCGTATCAATCGTCAGTTTCAGCAATTTCTTCGTTTTGGCGACTTTTTCGGCCGCCAGAATCGTCGAAACGCGAATATCCATTTTCTGAAAATCATCGAATTGAATCGTATCTTTTTGAGGTTCAACATTTTGAGCAACTTCAGCGGCTTCATTGGCTGCTTTGGTCGCCGCAAGTTTATCCAGCTGACGCTGAATCACGTCGTCCTCGATCTTTTCGAACAGCAGAGCAGGTTCCCCGATGGCGTGTCCCGCCGGAATCAGGTCCATTGCACCGAGACGTTCCCAGCCGAATTTACCGACAGCCAGCATCCGGAGGATCTTCTCCGCGGAGAAGGGCATGAACGGCTCGATGGCGATGGCCGTGTTGGCCGTGATCTGCAAAGCGATGTTGAGAATCGTCTCCACACGCGCCGGATCGGCCTTCACGACCTTCCACGGTTCGGTGTCGGCCAGGTATTTGTTACCGATGCGCGCGATGTTCATGGCGTCCTTCAGCGCCTCGCGGAAACGGTAGTTTTCGATATTTCCTTCGAGCGAAGCCTTTACGGCGGCAACCTCCGCGATCGACTGACGATCGTAATCGGTCAGTTCACCGCATGCCGGAACCTTGCCGCCGTAGTATTTCTGGGTCAGCACCAGCGCCCGGTTGACGAAATTTCCCAGCACAGCCACCAGTTCGTTGTTGTTGCGGGCCTGGAAATCCTTCCACGTGAAGTCGTTGTCCTTTGTCTCCGGAGCATTGGCGCAGAGCACATAGCGCAGGACATCCTCCTTGCCGGGGAACTCCTCGAGGTACTCGTGCAGCCATACGGCCCAGTTGCGCGAGGTCGAAATCTTGTCGCCTTCGAGGTTCAGGAACTCGTTGGCCGGCACGTTTTCGGGCAGGATATAGTCGCCGTGGGCCTTGAGCATCGACGGGAAGACGATGCAGTGAAAGACGATGTTATCCTTGCCGATAAAGTGGACCATCTTGGTGTCCTCCGACTTCCAATAACGTTCCCAATCGGGCATAAGGTCCTTTGTAGCAGATATATAACCGATAGGAGCGTCGAACCACACATAAAGCACCTTGCCCTCGGCCCCCTCGACGGGAACCGGGATGCCCCAGTCGAGGTCGCGGCTCACGGCACGCGGCTGAAGACCTCCGTCGAGCCAGCTCTTACACTGCCCGTAGACGTTCGTTTTCCACTCCTTGTGCCCGTCCAGAATCCATTCGCGGAGGAATTCCTCGTAACGGTCCAGCGGCAGGTACCAGTGTTTCGTCTCCCGCTTCACGGGCACGGAACCCGACACGGCGCTGTGCGGGTCGATCAGCTCGTCGGGCGAAAGGGTAGAGCCGCACTTCTCGCACTGGTCGCCGTAAGCGCGGTCGTTGCCGCACTTGGGACAGGTCCCCACGATATACCGGTCGGCCAGGAAGGTCTGCGCCTCCTCGTCGTAATACTGCATTGATGTCTTTTCGATGAACTTGCCTTCGTCGTAAAGTTTCCGGAAAAAGGCCGACGCCGTCTCGGCGTGGGTCTTGGACGAGGTCCTCGAATAGATGTCGAACGACATGCCCAGCCCCTCGAACGATTTTTTGATCAGCGCGTGGTAACGGTCCACGATCTGCTGGGGCGTCACGCCCTCCTTGCGGGCCTTGATCGTGATGGGTACGCCGTGTTCGTCCGATCCGCAGACCGAAATCACGTCGCGCCCCCGAAGCCGCAGGTAACGCGTATAAATGTCCGAAGGTATGTAAACTCCAGCCAGATGGCCGATATGTACCGGACCGTTCGCATAAGGGAGCGCCGATGTCACGAGGTAGCGTTTGAACTCTTTTGCCATAAATGTAAAATAGATACAGTATTACTAATTTCTGTCAAAATTACTAATTTTTAAGAGAATCGGGAACGAAAAGCACATATTTTGTGAAAGGTTTAAAGAAAAGAAGGCGCACCCGCCGGGCACGCCTTCTCGATCTCACCGGAAAATCCGGCCTTTATTCGAACTGCAATTCGTCGAGCAGCCATCCGGCTCCGGCGAATTTGTCGATGACAAACAGCACGTAACGCACGTCCACGGCAATCGTCCGCTGCAATTCGGGTTCGAACGCCACATCGCCCGACATGGCCTCCCAGTTACCGTCGAAGGCCAGTCCCAACAGCGCTCCTTTGGCATTCAGCACCGGGGAACCGGAGTTGCCGCCCGTGATGTCGCAGTCGGCCAGGAACGCCACGGGAAGCTCTCCCCGTTCGTTGGCGTAACGGCCGAAATCCTTCGCCGCATACAACTCCTTGAGGCGGGCGGGAACGGTGAATTCGGTGGGATTCTGCGGATTCTCCTTCTCCATCACGCCCTTGAGCGTCGTATAGTAGTTATAGTGAATGCCGTCCGCCGGATCGTAGGGCAGCACTCGCCCATAGGTCAGACGGAGCGTGAAATTGGCGTCCGAAGCCCAGGCCTTGTTCGGCTGCATGCGCATCAGCCCCGCAATGTAGAGCCGCTGTCCGTCGGCGAACTTCCGCTTCCCGGCCAGCTGCGCCGCCGCCAGTTCCCGCATTTTCGCCGTATAGGATTTGTTCAGCAGCACGGCGGGATCGTTCGAAACGTCCGTTCCGGCGGCGGCCGCAGCCAGCGCCTTCCGCTCGTCGGCGAACACCGAATTGTCGTAGAGATAATCCACATAGGCGTCCGTATCGCCGCCGAACCGCTTGCCGATCACCTCGGCGAACACCGAAGGCAGCTCCTTGCAGTTCTCCCCGACGATCCGGAACATCCGCTTCGCCACGCGCCGGTCGGTCGGCATGTTGTAGTCCTTGTAGAACGCTTTCAGCGCCTCGGTCAGCTCCCCGCCCTTCTTCGAAACGGCCAGGCGCGCCGGTGCGAGAATCTCCACCGAACGGCCTATCGCCTCGCTCAAGTACTGGCTCGAAGCGAAATAGGGGGCCGTCTCCTCCACCGATTCGCGGATCAGGTTCAGAGCGTTCGAATAACCTTCCGTAGGCAGCGTGTTCTTCGCCGCCCAGGCGGTGAAAGCCGCCTCCTGCTCCTGCTTGCGGCCCTTCACGTCGAGCCGGCGGATACCGCGCGACTTGCCGATCGAGTTCTTCCAGTAGTTCGACGACTGGGCGTACTTCGAAGCGTACTGAATGCGGACCTTGGCGCTGGCGGCCATGTCCTCCTTCAGAATGGCCTGCCGCTCGCCGCGGATGAAGATGCGCTGCGGGTTTTCCACTTCGAGCAGACGGTCTATCTCGTAAGAGGTCATGTAACGCTGCGTCGACCCCGGGAAACCCATGATCATCGCGAAATCCCCCTCGTCGTAACCGCCGAGCGAAATCTTCAGGAACTTTTCAGCCTTGTAAGGGCGGTTTTCGGGCGAATAATCCGCCGGCCTGTTGTCCGGTCCGGCATAGACGCGAAAGACCGAGAAATCGCCCGTATGACGCGGCCACATCCAATTGTCGGTGTCGCCGCCGAACTTGCCGATCGACGTGGGAGGCGCACCGACCAGGCGGACGTCCCTGAATACCTCGATCACGAAGGCGAAATACTGGTTGCCCCCGAAAAAGGACTTGATCTCGACATCCATACCGGGGTTCTCCCCGGCGAGGCGTTCCGAAACGGCCTTCACCTGTCCGGCGACCAGCTCTTCCCGCTCCCCGCCGCCGGCGATGTCGGGCACGGCGCCCAGCACGTCCGGCGTCACATCGACGATCCGGCGGATAAAGCGCACCTTGAGTCCCGGAGCCGGCAGCTCTTCGGCGCGCGACATGGCCCAGAAACCGTTCTTGAGGTAGTCGTGCTCCACGGACGAAAGCGACTGGATCGACCCGTAACCGCAGTGGTGATTGGTGAACAGCAGTCCGTCGGGCGAAACGATCTCACCCGTGCATCCGCCGCCGAAAATGACGATGGCGTCCTTGAGCGAAGAGTTGTTCATGCTGTAAATCTCCTCGGCCGAGAGTTTGCATCCGCGGGCCTTCATGTCCTTGCTGTTCATTTTCTGGAGATAGGGCAGCATCCACATGCCCTCGTCCGCCGCCGCCGAGAGCGTGACGCACGCTGCGGCGAGCAGTAAAAAGATTTTCTTCATAAAGTGCATTAAAGATTAATCGTATGTAATCGCTTCAGATTATTTGACATTGATCATATTCAGAATGGACCGCTCCGCCGCCCGGCGCACCTCGTCGTCGAGCACGATCTCGGGCGATTCGTTCTCGAGGCACGCGCAGATGTTCTCCAGCGTCACCATCTTCATATACTTGCAGTTGTTGCATCCGCACGTCTCGTCGTCGGGAGGCGCCGGGATGAACTCTTTTTCCGGATAACGCCTCTTCATCTCGGCGAGGATTCCCGCCTCGGTCACCACGATGAACTCCTGCGCGTCGCTCCGGCCGCAATATTCGAGTATCCCCGCCGTGGAACCCACATAGTCGGCCACTTCGACGATATAGGCCCGGCACTCGGGGTGCACGACGACCTTCGCCGCCGGATGCTCCCGTTTGAGCGTCAGCAGTTTTTCGAGCGAAAACTCCTCGTGGACGTGGCACGCTCCGTCCCACAGCACCATGTTCCGACGCCCGGTGAGCTTCTGGATATAGGAACCCAGATTACGGTCGGGAGCGAAAATCACGGGCTGGTCGGCGGGAATCGACTCCACTACCTTCAGCGCGTTGGACGACGTGCAACAGATGTCGGTCAGCGCCTTCACGCCGACCGTGGTGTTCACATAGGAGACGACCGTGTGACCGGGGTATTTTGCCTTGAAAGCCGCGAATTCCCCGGCGTCGCACGACTCGGCCAGCGAGCACCCCGCCTCGGGACAGGGGATCAGCACCTTCTTTTCGGGGCAGAGGACCTTGGCGGTCTCGGCCATGAAGTGCACTCCGGCGAAGAGGATGATGTCGGCGTCGACCGACTGCGCCCGGACGGAGAGGGCGAGCGAGTCGCCCAGAAAATCGGCGACGGCCTGCACCTCGGGCGTCGTATAGTAGTGCGCCAGGATCACGGCGTTTTTCTCGCGCTTGAGATCCCCGATGCGGCGGCTGAGCTCGGAGGAGTTTTCCACGTTCATTTTTTATTTTTATTCCTTTAATTAATTTAAATAATAAAAAGAAGAATAGATATAATAGCTGTTGATACTGTTGACAAGTGGAAGTGTTATTTTCCAATCAACACTTTTTATTTTTATTGTTTCTTATTTCAAATTTTAATTGATTCAAAATCAAAAGAATATAAAAACAATCGACAATTGTTGAAACAGTTTGTCGACATATCGACAGCCTTTTGTTTTAAACATTCTCTTCCGGTTTCATCCCTTTTCCGGGTATGACAACTTCTTAAAACTATTTTTGGTTTCGGCGAAAAGATTTTTATACCCGTTCTCTTTTTCGAAAAGCAAATTTTTCAGCTTCGACTTTTCATTCTTTTTCATCGGTTATCAACGCGGTTTTCGACAAGTTGTCAACCGTTTTTCATCACTTTGCCGACAATCTTTTCGGCGATCCCGCGGTAGTGTTCCTCGACGCGGGAATCAATTCCCGCTGCCGGCGTCCCTGCGTCTGCTCCGTCCATAATCGACTGGATGATAGGTATTTCTCCCAGGAACTCCACCCCGCTTTTTTCGGCGTATGCGCGTGCCCCGCCGCGGCCGAAGATGTAGTAGCGGTTTTCGGGCAGTTCGGCGGGCGTGAACCACGCCATGTTCTCGACGATGCCCGCCACGGGGATGTTGACGTTTTCGTTGCGGAACATCTCCACGCCGCGCACGACGTCGGCCACGGCGATCTGCTGCGGCGTCGAGACAATCACCGCGGCGTCGATTTTCAGTTCGCCGATGATCGACAGATGCACGTCGCCCGTGCCGGGAGGGAGGTCCGTGAGCAGGAAGTCCAGCGTCCCCCACCGGGTCTGGTGGATCATCTGTTTGAGGGCGCTGACAGCCATTGCGCCGCGCCACAGCAGCGCATCGGTGGGTTTGATGAAGAAGCCGATCGACATGAGCTTTACGTCCATTGATTCGGCCGGGACGATGTGGTCCACCCCGTCCTCGGCGACGGCTTCGGGCACGTACCCTTCCACGCCGAACATTTTGGGCTGCGACGGTCCGTAGATGTCCGCATCGAGGACGCCGACGCGGAAACCCATGTTCCGCAGGGCGATGGCCAGGTTGGCCGTGACGGTGGACTTGCCTACCCCACCCTTGCCCGAGGCGACGGCGATTACCCTGGCGATGCCGCCCGTGGTGGTCTTCAATTTGGGTTCGGGACGCGGAGCCGCCCCGCCCTCCTTGATCACGACGAGCACCTCCGCGCCCGGAAACGCCTCGCGCAAAAGCGATTCGGCCTGGTTCTTGATCTTCACGGCGAACGGGTCGCGGGCCTTGGCGAAGCGCAGCACGACGGTGACTTTGCCTTCGGCGGACGCCGTATGTTCGATGAATCCGCTCGAAACGATGTCCTGTCCGGTTTCCGGGTGGACGACCGATGCGAGCAGGCGTTTGATTTTTTCTTCCATTGTCGTATTCAGTTTCTTTTCGGCAAAAATATGAAAAAGCGGAACGGGCTTAAAACCGAATCGCATGGGGTTCGGTAAAACGCTCCGGCAGATAAAAGTGTCGTTACGCCACCAAAGATAACGTATATTTTGGAGAATATATATAGTATGTCTAATTATTTTATCGAAAAACGATAAATTTTATTTGTTTTTCGTATAAAATCGCTATATTTGCGACAACATACGGAAGAAGACAACAACAAAATAGAACGAACTATGAATTTTATCAAGACTTTTCTGGCAGGGCTTCTCGCGGTCGTCGTGGGGACGTTCCTGGTGTTTTTCCTGTGGATTTTCATTTTGCTGGGCATTGCCGGCTCGATGGAGAAGAGTGTGGCGGTGCATCCCGAGTCGATCCTGAAGATCGACTTCTCGGAGGTGCTGACCGACGCCCCGTCGTCCGATCCGCTGGCGGGTCTCGACCTGATGACGCTCCAGACCCAGCGGCAGCTTCCGCTCCTGAAGGCGCTCCGCGCCCTCGAAGCCGCGCGTGACGACGACCGCATCAAGGGCATCTACCTGCGGATGAACGGCACGGGGGGCGTAACCGGTTCGGCGATCCTGGAGGAGCTGCGCGAGGCGCTCGTGGAGTTCAAGCAGAGCGGCAAATTCATCGTCGCCTACAACGAAACCTATTCGCAGGGCGGCTATTACCTGGCTTCGGTCGCCGACAAGATCTACATGCAGCCCGAGGGCATGATGGAGTGGGCCGGACTGTCGATGAACCTGATGTTCTACAAGGGGCTGCTGGATAAACTCGACCTCAAGGCCGAAGTGTTCCGCCCCACGGCCTGCAAATACAAGAGCGCCGTCGAACCTTATATCTATGACAAGATGTCCGACGCCAACCGCGAACAGATGCAGCAGCTCGTCAGCTCGATGTGGGGCGTCATCGCCGAAAGCGTCGCCGAGGCGCGCGGCATCGAACTGAAGACGCTGAACGAAATGGCCGACAGACTGGAGGTGGCGCTTCCCGACGAGGCGCTTGAAAAAGGGCTTGTCGACAGTCTGATCTACGAGGACCAGATGGAGGATGTCTTTGCCGAACTGGGCGTTTCCGACGATTACGACTTCGTCACGCTGGGCGACTACGCCGCGCAGGTGGGCGCCGACCTGAAAAACATCTCCGCCGACCAGGTGGCCGTCGTCTATGCCGACGGTCAGATCGTCGACGGCGAGGGGTACGGCAAGGAGATTTACGGCAATACGCTGGCCGCGAAGATCGCCGGCGTGCGCGACAACGAGAAGGTGAAGGCCGTCGTGCTGCGCGTCAACTCCCCCGGCGGAAGCGCGCTGGCATCGGACGTCATCTGGCGCGAGATCGAACTGCTGCGTGCCGAGAAACCCGTCATCGTGTCGATGGGCTCCTATGCAGCCAGCGGCGGTTATTACATCTCCTGCCCTGCCGATGCGATCGTGGCCGACAAGATGACCCTCACGGGTTCGATCGGCGTGTTCGGCATGTTCCTCGATACGCGCGACGCCCTGAAAAACAAACTGGGCATCACCGTCGACGGCGTGAAGAGCAACGCTTCGGCCGATTTCGCGGCCACGTCGCCGCTGACGCCCTTGCAGCGGGCGATGATCATGCGCGGTGTCGACCGGGTTTACACCACCTTCACCAACCATGTGGCCGAGGGGCGCAATCTTCCGATCGGGAAGGTGCTCGACATCGCCGGCGGCCGTGTCTGGTTGGGTAAGGATGCGCTGGAAGTCGGCCTGATCGACACCTACGGCGGATTGAAAACGGCCATTGCGCTGGCCGTAGACAAGGCGGAACTGGGCGACGGCTACCGGGTAGTCGAAGTGAAGGAGGAACCGACGGGTTTCGCTGCGATCATCGCGTCGCTGAACGTGAGCGTCCGCGAGGCTTTCGCCCGTTCGGAACTGGGACTGATGATGAAGGAGTACAACACCGTGCGCGAGGCCCTGAACCAGCAGGGCGTCCTGATGTACTCGCCCTGGAAGGTCGAAGTGCGTTGATCCGTACGTATCGTGAAAAAGAGGCGTCTCCGGATGAAGGGGGCGCCTCTTTTCAGTTCGTTGTATCCGGCGTGAGCGGCGAGGTTTTGAACCGGCTGCGGTAGTCGCTGGGCGTGGTTCCGAGGTGGGCGCGGAACAGATGGTTGAAATTCGAGACGTTGGTGAATCCGCAGCGGGGGCCTATTTCCGAAATGGGGAGCTGCGTCTCGACGATGAGCTGCGCGGCCCGGTTGATGCGGAAGCTGTTGATGTATTCCCACAGGTTCTGGTGCGTGCGGCGTTTGAAGTAGCGGCACACCGACGACGGGGACATGTCCACCGAACGGCCGATCTCCTCCAGCGAGAGTTTGCGGGAATAGCTCTCCTCCACGAACCGGACGATTCGGCGCACCCGGTCGTCCTGGTAGGAACCGTCGTGACGCGAACCGATCTGCTGCACCTCGTCGGGCGGCGCTGTGGCAAGGTCGTTGAGGATGCTGAAAAAGAGCGAGACGGCTTCGAAGCCGTCGAGTTTGGGCAGCGATATCATCCGTTCGAGCACGGTGTCGATCGTTTTCGGGGCGAATCGCAGTCCGGCCGCAGGGCGGAGCAGCATTTCGCGGATGGGACGCATGTGTTCGAGCGAGAGGAACTTCCAGTCGGGCATCTCGCGGCTGAACATGACCGTGGCGGTTTCGCACTTGGCGTCGGCATACGCCGCGTCGCGCTTGAAACGGTGCGGGGTTCCGGGGTTGATGAGCACGAGGTCCTTTTCGGTGAAATCTTCGACCGCGTCGTCCATGATGCGCTGGCCGCGCACGTGGAGCGTCAGGCAGAGCATGTAATCTTCGTGGTAATGGAGCGGAGGATCGGTCTGCTTGTCGGGCCAGTAGTGGGTCACGAATAAATTGTTGCTGCCCACAGGAGTAATATCGGCGAGAATCTGCTTCATAGTCGGGCAAATATAACTAATTTTAAAGAGAAACGTCCGATCGGGGTGAATATTTTGCGCTTTACATTATCTTTGCAATATGGCAGTTATCAGATTGACTAAAGAATTTTCGTTCGAGGCGGCTCATGCGCTCGACGGATACGACGGTCCGTGCCGCGAGATTCACGGGCACTCCTACCGTCTGTTTGTAACGGTTAAGGGTACTCCGGCCGAAGATGCGTCCAACCCGAAATGCGGCATGGTGCTGGATTTCGGCGTACTGAAACGGATCGTCAGCGAGGAGATCGTCTCGCGTTTCGACCATGCGCTGGTGCTGCGCGCCTCGGAATCCGGGGAGGAATTTTTCCGCGTGCTCGCCGAACGCTTCGGCAATGTGGTTACGGTGGGCTACCAGCCGACGTGCGAGAACATGCTCGGCGATTTCGCCGCCCGCATCGCCGCGCGCCTTCCCGAAGGCGTCGCACTCCACTCGCTGCGTCTGCACGAGACGGCGACATCGTTCGCCGAGTGGTTCGCCGAGGACAATATGTAAGAAGACAAGCAGGGATTCCGGATGCGGCGGGTTTGTGAAAATGGCCGCAGCGGGGAAAAGGTGACTCTAATTGACGCAACTTATCTGATATGAAAAAACTCTTTCTGGTCGACGCCTATGCGTTGATTTTCAAGTATTACTATGCCTTTTTGGGCCGTCCGATGCGTAACCGCGAGGGGATGAACACCTCCGTGGTGTTCGGCTTCGTGAAGTTCCTGCGCGACATTCAGAAGCGCGAAAGGCCCGATCTGTTGGGCGTGGCGTTCGATCCCAAGGGCGGCAGCTTCCGCCGCGACATCTTTCCGGAATACAAGGCCAACCGTTCCGAAACCCCCGAGGACATCCTGCTTTCGATACCCTACGTGAAACGGGTGCTCGACGCGATGTGCATTCCGATTCTCGAAGTGGCGGGTTACGAAGCCGACGACGTGATCGGAACCCTCTCGCAGAAGGGTGTCGAAGCCGGTTACGACGTCTATATGGTGACGCCCGACAAGGATTACGGCCAGCTGGTGCGCGACAATTGCCGCATCTACAAACAGCGGGGCGCCGAGGGCAGCATCGAGATCGTCGACCGCGAGGCCATCCGCGAGAAGTACGGCATCGACGACCCGCAGCTGGTGCGCGACATCCTTGCGCTGTGGGGCGATGCCTCGGACAATATTCCCGGCGTCCCGGGCATCGGCGAGAAGATCGCCTGCAAACTGGTCCGGGAGTGGGGAACCGTGGAAAACATCCTCGATAACGTCTCTAAAATCAAGGGTAAACAAGGTGAGAAGATCGCCGGGTGGGCCGACAACCTGCGGCTGGCCAAGCGCCTGACGACCATCTGCCTCGACGTGCCGATCCCCTTCCGCGAGGAGGACCTCACGGTTTGCGACCCGCATATCGACCAGCTGCGCGGGATCTTCGCCGAATTGGATTTCAAGGCTTTTATGAACGATCTGACGAACCTCGCACCCGCCGAGCCGCTTCCCGAAGGTCCGCGCCAGGAGGCGCAGACCCAGCTGGCGGAGATGGCCCGCGCCAAGTCGGCCGCGGCGAAGAAGGCCGCGCTGGCGGGACAGGGCAATCTGTTCGGCGACCCCGTCGTGCCGCTTCCTGCGGCGCAGGAGGTTCCTGTGGCCGAACTTCAGGCCGAAGCCGAGGCGATACAGTTCCGGACGGCCCAGACGACGCCCCACGAGTACACGCTTGTGGAAACTGCCGCGCAGCTGCGCGAGGTGGTCGCCGCGGTCGGCAGATACCCCGAATTCTGTTTCGACACCGAGACCACGGGTTTCGACATCTTCAACGACCGCATCGTCGGGCTGTCGCTCGCCGTGGAACCGTTCAAAGCGTGGTACGTGCCTTTCCTGGAGAAGGATACGCCCGAGTATGCGGAGATCGTGCGGCCGCTGTTCGAGGATGAGAAGATCGCCAAGATCGGGCAGAACATCAAGTTCGACCTGATGGTGCTGCGCCGGCTGGGCATCACGATCCGGGGCCGCATGTACGACACGATGATCCTCCACTACCTGCTCGATCCCGAGTCGCGCCACAACATGAACGCCCTTGCGGAGAAATACCTCAATTACAAGCCCATCGAGATCGAAACGCTCATCGGCAAAGGCTCGAAGCAGCTGACGATGGACCTTGTGAACGTCGAACGCGTCAAGGAGTACGCCGCCGAGGATGCCGATGTGACGCTGCAACTCAAGCAGGCGCTCTACCCCATGATCGAGCAGATCGGCCTCCAGCACCTCTATTTCGAGATCGAGGAGCCGATGATCGCCGTGCTGGCCGACATCGAGATGGCGGGCGTGAGGATCGACTCCGAAGCGCTGGCGGTCTATGCCGTCGAGTTGAACCGCAAACTCGCGGAACTGGAGGCGGCGATCCGCACCGAGGCGGGCGAACCGAACCTGAACATCAACTCGGCGCGCCAGCTGGGCGAGGTGCTTTTCGGGAAAATGCGCATTGCCGAGAAGCCCAAGATGACCAAGACCAAGCAGTTCTGCACCGACGAGGACTACCTCCAGTCGTTCGCCCGCAAACACCGGATCGTCGATCTGATCCTCGAATACCGGGGCGTGAAGAAACTGCTTTCGACCTATGTCGAGGCGCTGCCCCAGCTGGTCAACCGCTCGACGGGGCGCATCCACACCTCGTTCAACCAGGCCGTGACGGCCACGGGACGCCTTTCGTCGACGAATCCCAATTTGCAGAACATCCCCGTCCGCGACGACATGGGCCGCCGCATCCGTAAGGCGTTCATCCCCTCGGACGACGATCACCTGCTGCTTTCGGCCGATTACAGCCAGGTCGAACTGCGGCTGATGGCCCACCTTTCGGGCGACGAGTCGTTGATCGCGGCCTTCGAGCACGGCGAGGATATCCATGCCGCCACGGCCGCCAAGCTCTTCAACAAAACGCTCGACGAGGTGACTTCCGAAGAACGCCGCCGGGCCAAGACGGCCAATTTCGGCATCATCTACGGCATTTCGGCCTTCGGGCTGAGCCAGCGGCTCGAAATTCCGCGCAAGGAGGCCAAGGAGATCATCGACGGCTATTTCGCCTCCTACCCCGGGGTCAAGAAGTATATGGACAACGTGGTCGAGAAGGCCAAGGAGGAGGGTTTCGTCTCGACGATTTTCGGCCGCCGCCGCTACCTCAACGACATCGCTTCGCACAACGCCATCGCCCGCGGCCTTGCCGAGCGCAACGCCGTGAACGCCCCGATTCAGGGTTCTGCGGCCGACATTATGAAGATCGCCATGATCAACGTTCACCGGCGTTTCGCCGCCGAAGGCATCCGCTCGCGGGTGATCCTGCAAGTGCACGACGAACTGGTGGTCGACATGCTCCGCTCGGAGCAGGAGCGTGTCACGGCGATCGTCACCGAGTGCATGGAGTCCGCCGCGCAGCTCAAGGTCCGGCTGATCGCCGACGCCGGCGTGGGCGGCAACTGGCTGGAAGCGCATTGATTGTGGAAAAGTCACAACCGATGCGCCTTGCGCCTCCATTTCGACAAAACCTCTGAACCTCCCTTTGAAAAGGGAGGCTTTCGGGAATAACTGTTTACAGCCATGATTGAATCACCCTATCAACCTTCGCCCGACCGTTACGACGACGGTATGGTCTACCGGCGCGCCGGGCGCAGCGGCGTGCTGCTGCCGGCCTTTTCGCTGGGTATGTGGCACAATTTCGGCAGCGGGCAGGCCTTCTCCAACGTGCAGCGGATGGCCCATTACGCCTTCGACCGCGGAATCACCCATTTCGACCTTGCGAACAACTATGGGCCGGCGTACGGCACGGCCGAGGAGAATTTCGGCCGTCTGATGGAACGCTCGTTCCGCCCCTACCGCGACGAAATGTTCATCGCGACCAAAGCGGGTTACGACATGTGGCCGGGACCCTACGGCAACTGGGGATCGCGCAAATACCTCACGGCGAGCCTCGACCAGAGCCTGCGCCGCATGAAACTCGATTATGTCGACATCTTCTATTCCCACCGCCACGACCCCGAGACGCCCCTTGAGGAGACCCTCCAGGCATTGGTCGACATCGTCCGCCGGGGCAAGGCGCTCTACGTCGGATTGTCGCGCTACCCGCTCGAAGCGGCGCGTTTCGCCTTCCGCTACCTCGCCGAACGCGACGTTCCGTGCCTGCTTTTTCAGGACCGGTACAATATCTTCAGCCGCCAGCCCGAAACTTCGGGCGTGCTGTCGCTTTCCGCCGCGTCGGGTTCGGGCTTCGTCGCCTTTTCGCCGTTGGCGCAGGGACTGCTGACGGGTCGTTACCTCGACGGCATTCCGCAGGATTCGCGCATGGCGGCGGGTCGTTCGTTGCAGCGCGAGGTGCTGACCGACGCGATGCTGGAACGTCTCAGCGCCCTGAACGACATCGCCCGGCAGCGCGGCCAAACGCTGGCCGAAATGGCGCTGGCATGGCTTCTGCGCGACAAACGCGTTACGTCGGTAATCGTCGGGGCCAGCTCCGCGGCGCAGATCGAAGACAACCTGCGGGCGTTGGAAAACGCCTCCTTCTCCGACGACGAGCTGGCGCGCATTGATGCCCTTTCGCGGGAATGACCCTCTTCCGAAGCCGAAAAAAGAGACCCGATTTCCTGCGAAATCGGGTCTTTCGTGTCATGGGGAGGCGCTGCCGCTTCTGGCCGATGTAGAAAAGGCGGGGATGCGGGCGGCCGCCAGGGCGAAATAGTTTTCGGTCCTGCAAGATAGGTTTTTAAACCGGAACCGTCAAATCCGGACGCATGAAAACGCCGAACCCTGCAATGGGTCCGGCGTTCCGGTGAGGCGTCACCCAACGGGCGTCAGAAGGAGATACCGACGCGGATACCGAAATTGTTGATGTTGTCCATCGAGTAAGTCAGCACGTCGCCGCTGTTGGTCGAGTAGCTGTAATAGAGCGCTACGTGGAACCCCAGCCGGTAGTCGGGCCTCGGGAATATCGACACGCCGATTTCGGGCGAGAGGTAGAATCCCCAGGTGTCGGTGTACTGCTTGATGATGTAGTAGTACGATGACATTTCGGCGTAATTGGCGCCCAGCTTCAGACCCGCATATGGCTGGAATACGCTGTCGGTAAACCAGTTGTATCGTCCCGTGACACCGAACGGCAGCTGGAACAGCGCGTGTTTCTGGTTGGTCGTCAGCGCCGATCCGTTGCCCAGATCGAGCGTCTGGCGCGAAATGCTCTGGAGGTTGGTCTGGTAGGAGATGAACGGACCGACGGTGATGGCCGGCGTGACGAAGTATCCGCCTTCGAAGTTCATGCCCCAGCCCGAGGCCTTGTCGGCGAAACCGGCGCCCAGAGGCACGCCTACCTGCCAGTCGATGTTGATGTAGGTGTTGGGGAATACCTGCGCTTTGCCCGGCATGGCCGCAGCGAGCATCAAGGCGCAGAAAGCGATGGTTTTGAGGTATTTCGATGTTTTCATAATCGGACGATTTTTTGCTGTTAAACTATTTGGCCAGGTAAGGCGACTGTTCGAATGCCTGCTCGACGGCGGCGATCGTGCGCTGCTGGTTGAGGTCGGCGTCGGAGGTCAGCAGGCCGCCGATGAAGCTGTCCCATACGATAGGCAGTTTCTTGCCGCTCTCCTGATCGGCCTGGAGGTCCAGCATTTCCATCAGCAGCGAACCGGCCGTGTACCCGTAGTAAACGCTGTAAGGATAGTGCCATCCCACCCAGTCGCCCCAGTAGCCGGGAGCCCAGTAGTAGGGATAGTACCACCACCAGTAGGGATAGTCGTAGCCTACGAAGTAGGTCACTTTGCGGACGTAGCTGAGTTGGATGCCCACGCTGGCGGCGTCTTTGTCCTCGGTGCGCGTGTAGCCCGCATCGTCGAGTTTGCCGACCACCGTGCCGATGATCGCCATGGCGTCGGCGTCTTTCCAGTATTCGGTTTTGTCGCTGTTCCCGATGATCAGGATGCTGTCGGGAATGTAGTAGGTGTCGATCGCGGCGAAGTCGGTGCCGGTATCGTGGGCGGTGTAGACCAGATAATCCCGGTGAAGGTCCGATGTCGAAGGCTCCTTCTGACACGCGCAGAACGCAACTGCAATGAGTGCGAACGCAAAGTAACGTAATTTTTTGACGTTCATGGTTGTTTAATTTTTTTGGTTTGCTGTCCCGACCATCGTTTCAAATTCCGTTCCCCGCGCGCGGGTTTCCCGGCGCAGGGCCCGAATCGCGTATAAAGAAGCCGTTTTCATGACACGGAGAACCCGATCCCCGCGTAAACGGCACACTGATAGCCGGTTGTCAAAACCGGTCCAGATCTGACAACCCGTATGAAACAGCCACTATGAAAGAATCCCCGCCGCAAATGGGCGATCCGTAAGAAATCCGGTCAGAGGCCGATGCGCCGAACCCGGTTTTCGAAATCGCTGCGCGAGCCGAGCGCCGAATTGCGGAGTTTGGTGCGATAGGTATAAACCGTTGCCGAAGCGCAGTTCAGAAAACTGGCGATGCAACCGCTGTCGGTGATCCCCAGCCGCATGACGGCCAGGATGCGCAGTTCGGTCGAAAGAGCCCCGTCCGAACGCACCGGAAAACGCGCCGGCTCTTCGAGCAACTCGTTGACCCGCTCTACGAAGTCGGGGAAGATGCCGAGGAACGTTTCGTCGAAGATGCGGTAGAAGTCGCGGTAATTGCGGTCCACATCCGAAGGCGACCGCAGTTTGCGCATCAGGGCCTCCGTACCGTCGGTTTTGGCGGTTTTTCGCAATTCCATCCGGTATTCGTCGACCCGGCCGATGTAATGCGTGGCGAGCTGCATGTAGCGGAACACATAACTGTCTTTGATCTTGTTGGCATCGCGCAGATGGTCGTTCACGATCCGGAACTGTTCGTTGCGTTCGTGAAGCCGCCTGTTGACTTCGTAAATCAGGGAGGTGTTGCGCCTCAGCCGCCGGTGCTGGCGCTGCGTGTGGAACAGCAGCAGGGCTATGATCACCAGCAGAAGCAGGAAAACGCTGACCATGACCGTCAGGATGCGGCTGCGGGAGTTGATGCTGTAAACCACGGCCTGATTGATGATCATCTCGGCCTGGCTCGAATGGAAGATGCGCGTGTTGTAGTTGCACGAAAGCATATCGGCGACCGTGCACTGAATGTAGCGGGCCGCACGCTCCATGTCCTTCTCCTCGAACATCATCAGCGCCAGTTCGTACAGGGAGAGGTACTCCCGGACGGGGGTTCGCAGGTCGTTCACCGCGGCGCGGGCGAGCCAGTATTTGCGCTGCTCGCGGTCGCCGAGGGTTTCGTATACGTTGGCTATGTTGTACGCCACGCGGGCCAGTGTCCGCGAACTCTGCCGGGGGTTGTAAAGCGGCAGCAGCACATCGAGCGCCTCGTCGCAACGCTGCTGCGACAGCAGGTCGATGGCCCGCAGCCGCTGGCGTGTGACGTACGAGTGTCCGTCGAAGCCGATGCGCACGCGCCGTATCCGGGCGAGTGTGTCGGCATAGGCCCTGCTGCGGGATTCGGAGGTGTTCTGCGAGGCGAGACGCCCGTAGACGACCATCTGCTGAGTGTAGTAGTTCGCACGCATCCGCTTGGTGATGCCTGCGGTATCGAGCGACCGAATCCGGTCGTAAGCGTCTTCGATGTTGTTGCGGCCGATCAGGACGGATATGTCGCAGGTGGTGGACAGAAACTTCATGTCCCGGCGGCCCGTGTGCTCGGCAAGGTCGTACATCAGGGCGACGTAACGGGCCGCCGTGTCGATGTTGTAAGTGATATAGGAATCGAACAGCCGATTGGCCGTCCTCCACCGCATCGTGTCGTCGGACGCGGTGCATAGTTCCCTCCGCAGCAAGTCTACTCGCCGTTCGAAACGTACCGCATAGAGGCCCTTACTTTCGATGACCTGATCCAACTGGTCGAGTATCTGTTCGTTATCACTCTCATGACAGGCACAAAGCAGAACCATACAGATCACAAAAACGAGGGGGGGGGAGAACATGATCAACTTTTTCATCGGGACGCTTGTTCAAATATACAAATTTACAAAAAAAGACGAATCCCGCACCGTTTTCCGGCGGAGATTCGTCGCACGTTCCGGTCTTCGGCGGCCGGATCAACCGATGATTTCGATCTTCACCTCCCGGCGGATGTCAGCCGCGGGGACCTCTATCACATGGCATTTCAGCTTTTCATCGAACACAGGCTTCACGCTGCGGCCGCCGACCTTCGCTCTTTCGATCTTCCCGGCGGCGGGGAGCTGAAGCCGGTAGGCGCGTTTGACGACCTGACCTTCGTAAGAGCCTGCGGTGGGACGTACCGTTACGGTCGTCACCCGCCCCGTCCGGCGGTAATTGAGCTGCGTGGTCGCATACGCGCCCTGTTCGTAATCGCGGGTCACTCCGTCGTCCTCGTAGAGCGTATAGGTGTTGTCGGCATCGCCGGCCGAGGGGTAGACGCGCATGACGAGCGTCGTGAGCGGCGTCGAGGCCGGCCGCGGCGTATAGGGCTGCATGGGCAGCACCCAGCCTCCCCGGACGTAGAGCGGAAACTCTTCGAGCGGCTTGGATATTTCGCACTCCCGGCCGCCGTCGAAGCGTTCGTGGGTGAAGAAGTCGTACCAGACATCCTCTCCGGGGAACCACACCCGCTGCGAAGCGACCTTGTCGGGGCCCGTGCCGGGCGAGGCGATGGGAGCGGCGAGCAGCAGGTCCCCGAAAAGGAACTCCTGCTCGTTGCAGTACGCGCGTTCGTCGCCGCCGTATTCGATATACATCGGGCGGTTCAGCGGCACCATCGTCGAATGGGTCTGCCAGACGCTGCTGTAAACGTAGGGCATCAGCTCCGAGCGCATGTGGTACATGCGGCGCATGGCGGCGGTTTCGCGTTCGCCGCTGATCCACGGACGGCGGTCGAGCCGCGCATCCTTGGTCGAGTGCACGCGCAGGGCGGCCGACAAGGCTCCGAACTGCGTCCAGCGCACGGTAAGTTCGGGATTGGGGTCGCCGCGGAATCCGCCGATGTCGTGCGCCCAGTAGTAGCAGCCCGCATTGCCGCTGGCGGCCGTGAGCTTGACCTCGAAAGCCAGCATCTCCCAGTTGGCCTGCGCGTCGCCCGAGAACTGGATGGGATGGCGGTGGTCGCCCCACCCGGCCCAACGGCTGTAACCCGCGCCGCGCAGTCCTTTCCGCTCCGTTTCGCGGTAGTAAAGTTCGTTGATCCACTGCAACGAGGTGGAACGGTATCCCCGCACCTCGGGATAGAGGTAGTTCTGCTGCCAGTCGAGCCACCAGAAATCGACGCCCATATCCTCGGTGGTGTGATGGGCGTGTTTGAAGAAGGTCTCCATGTATTTGCGGTCGCCCAGGTCGAAAAGGAGCGGTTTGGCCGGATCGGCCCCCATATCCTTCATAAAGGCGCCGTACATCTCCTCGTGGGGACGGATGCCGTCGTGCGGATGGTCGTTGAGCGACACGGTCACGCCGCGGCGGTGCACCTCGGCGATCAGCGCTTCGGGATCGGGAATGCGTTCGCGCTCCCAGGTATAGCCCGTCCAACTGCGGCTGCCGGCATGACCGGTGCCGGTTCGGGCCGTGTAGGTGTGCCAGCCCATGTCGAAGACGAGGTTGTCGAGCGGGAAGTCGTTCTGCTCGTAGCCGTCGATGATCGAGAGGAACTCCTCGGAGGTGTAGTCCCAGTAGCGGCAGTACCAGACGCCGTGGATGTATTTGCGGGTCATCGGAACCCGTCCGCCGATGGCTCCCAGGTCGGCCAGCGCGGCCTTGTAGTCGTTGCCGTAGACGAAGCAGTACTGGTCCTGCACATGGCTGCGGGTGTCGCGCGGGCGGAGCCATCCATCGACCAGCAGGTCGGAGCGTTCGTCGTCGATCACGTACCAGCCGTCGCGGCTCAGCAACCCGTCCTGCATGGGGATTTCACCGGTGACGCGGTCGAGGGTTTCGACCGGACCGCCGAGGTTGTTGCGGAAGATGCAGCGGTTGGTGAACTTCTTTTCCTTGCCGTTGAGCTTGTAGTAGGCCGCGAAGTTGTGCAGTCCGAACGGGAAGCCGTCGTGCTCGTAGACGATACGCAGGGCCTCGGTCGTGATCTCGTAGCGGTCGCCGCCCAGCGCCCGCACCTCGAACCGGTCCGCGGGAAGCAGGTTCGAACGGTCGTAGGCGAAGATCGTGGGATCGTCGATGAATTTGCCGTCGCGGGCGAATTCCAGCCGGAAGAGCGTCGGCGTGATGAGCGTCAGGCGGTTCTCGCCGAAGACGAGCGGATTCCCTGATGGCTGTGCGACGGCCGAAAGTCCGCAGCTCAGCAAGAGCAGAAGTGTCGGGAAAAATTTTTTCATGGATTGAAAAACAGTTGAAAAATTCTCCGCACCGTTCATTCCGACGATGCGGAGAGGGGATTCGATTCTTCGTAATGGGTTCTATTCGTTCCGGATACTCTCGGTATAGACGTTTCCGTAGGGGTCGGACGCCTTTACCGTGACTTCGCTCCACGTCGCGGACGACGGTTCGTAATAGAACATGTGGTCGTTGTTCGTCTCCGGTTCGGCCGTCGGGCGGTGCTCGGGTTTGGTGTCGCCGTACATGAAGTCGTAGGCCCGGCGGTCCATCTCGTATTTCAGGTTCGATCCGGAGGGCAGGGTCGTCCAGGCGGCATCGTCCTCCCGGACCTCGACCGTCCAGGTGGAGTGCCAGTTGAAGATGTTGAAGATCAGCCCGTCGCGGTATTGCTCGGACACCGCCTGCCCGGGACCGTAGAGGTACATCTGGTACTCCTTGGGATAGGCCGTACCCTTATAATACCAGTTTGCGATCCGGTTGCCCTCGATCTCGTAGACCGCATAGCCCCGGGGGCTGCCGTCGTTGCACAGCTCCTCGCCGTTCCAGTAGGCGCCCATCACGGCGCCGAGCGTGTTCTCCTCGATGGTTTCGGAGATCGTCGTGGTGTAGTTGTTGTGCGAGTGTCCCGAAAGGATGCGGACATTGTATCCGTCGAGCAGGGCGTAGAGCTCCCGGTAGTTGGCGATGTGGCTCGTGGGGCGGTTGCGGCGCGAGGTGGCGATATGCACTCCTATGATGATGAGTTTGTCTTTGGGCACGTGTTTCAGGTCCTGTTCCAGCCATGCCATCTGCGCCTCGGTGATTTCGGCGGTGTAGTTGGAAGAGCCGGTGTAGAGCACGTCGTCGAGCACGACGAAGTGGCAGTCGCCGATGTTGTACGAATAATAGGTGGGGCCGAACGCCGCACGGAAACTGTGGTCGGCCTCCGTGTCCATGCCGATGGCCTTGTCGTGGTCGTGGTTGCCGATCACCTGGAAGACGGGTACGCCGATCTTCCGGATCTGCTCCTTGTAGACGCTGTGGAAAGGCATGTTGTCCCACACCAGGTCGCCCAGCGAAATGCCGTAGACCGGTTTGTCCAGCTGCTGTACGTAGGGCACCAGCAGGGGCAGCACCTCTTTTTCGAGCATCACGACCTCGTTGTCGCGGCCGATCTGCACGTCGGCCAGCGCCAGCAGGGTGAACCGCTCCTTTTTGCCGGTGCGTTCGAGCGTGAAACTGCGCTGCACAACGTCGTTGTCGCCCAGGGCGATCTTCTTATAGATCTTCGGCATGCCGTTCTCCACCGGGATCTCGCAGTCGGCGGGCACCGAGACGAACACGAACGGAGTGCTCTTCTTCACGCGCATCTGGTAGACCCCCTGCGCATCGGTGGTCGTTACGGTGAAGCCGTCGCTCACAACCGCGCCTTCGATCGGATTCTTGCCGTCGGTCACGCGGCCCACGAGGTTCATGCCGGGTTCGGGGGCGATGTCAACCTTTTCGTAAAGGCCGCCGAGTATTTGGGCGCCTTCGTCTTCGGAGCAGGCCGTGAACCCTCCGGCGAGCAGGACTATCAGCAGGTATTTGAACAGGTGTTTGATCATTGTTCGGTTTTTTTGTTTGGTTTATGAAAAGGCCGGATTTCTCCCCGGACACCCTCGGGCATCCGGGGAAAAGCGGCGTTCTACTCTTCGGCCGTACCTCCGTACCCCGGATTCTGCTTGATCAGGTTGTTGGCCGATATGGCCGAGTTGGGAATCGGGAAGCGGTTCATGTTCTTGTCATTCGAGGGGGTGTGGTCCCACCACGACTCGGAGGTGAACGCGCCCCAGCGGATCAGATCGGTGCGGCGGCGTCCCTCTCCGAGGAACTCGATCATCCATTCGTCGAGCATGCGGTATTCGTCGAGATTGTCCGCGGTCACGGGATCGGGGTCGTTGCGGTTCTCGAAGTTGCGCGCACGCACCTGATTGATCAGTTCGGCGGCCTCTTTCTTGTGCCCGGCGCGCAGTTCGCATTCGGCCAGCATGTAATAGATCTCCGACAGGCGGATGACCGGACAGTCGGGATTCCAGCGCAGCTGCTTGTCCGCAAGGTTGGGCTGCGGGGATTTCACCAGACGGATGCCCGAATTCTCCTCGCCGTCGGCCATCGTCGAAGTCAGTTCGGCCACCGAGCCGTATTTGCTGCCCACCTCCGAGAAGCGGGCCACCTGATCCACCATGTCGATGACTTTGCCGCTGTACTCTTTCTGTCCCAGGCACACTTTGGTCGGATCGTCGAAGTTGACCTGCTTGCCGACGAGGAACATGCCCTCGTATCGCTTGTTGCCGAGATAGCGGTAGGGCTTCTTGCGCAGGTCCTTGTCGTTGAACTTGCGGTAGGGGCTGCCCAGCTTCCACTGGGTGTAGTAGCTCCCCTGCGGGTTGAGCGAAGGCGTCAGGATGAAGCCGTTGTAACCGGCGGTTTCGATGTCGAAATAGACATAGGACGAATTGTGGTAGAAATACTTGAAATACCAGCTCCACTCGACCTTCGAGTTCTCCGACGGAACGTTCCAGATCGCCTCGTGCGAAGAGTCGTTGTCGAACGTGTGGGGGCCGTACCACGTGTCGTCCAGTTCGTAGACGCCGTAAAGGCCGCCGATGATGTCGCGGCAGATCTGCGCGCATTCGTCGAAGTGTTCCTCGCCGATGTACGCTTCGGCGTTGAAATAGAGCTGGGCCAGCATCGCCGCCGCGGCAGCCTGCTTGATGTAGCCGTCCTCCGGGGCTCCGAGCGAGGATTTCTTCGCCAGGGCGGGAATGGCGTTTTTGAGCAGCGTTTCGACGTGCCGGTAGGTTTCGAGCGCCGTATTGCGGGGGCGCAGACCGTCGTTCACCGAATGGTAAATCGGCATCCCTCCGAAATAGTCGAGACCTTTCATGTAGAAGTAGGCCGTGATGGCGTTCAGCTGGTTGATGTGGTCGGCCTTGACGGCGTCGCTGAGCCCGATGGCGTTGTAATCGACGCCTTCCAGATCGGCTTTGGCCTCCAGAGCCCGCGAAATGCCGCCCGTCGTGCCGTCGTAGGTGTTCACGACGAAACGGTCGTCGGGCGACCAGGTGTGGTAGTGCAGGCGGTAGTACTCTCCGCCGTTGTACCAGTCCGCGCCGCGTTTGGGACAGGTCATTTCGTCGGTCGTCAGTTCCTGGAGGTACCAGCGGTCGGCGCCGATGTACCACTTCCAATGGGTGAAGGGGCGGCACAGCACGGCATAGGTGCTCTCGGGCGAGGTGAAGAACGTGTCGGGGGTCACCTCCGAATAGAACTTCTCGTTGAGATCGCAGGAAGGCGCGGAGAGTGCGGCCGCTCCGGCCAATACGGCTGCTATATGTTTGAATTTCATATTCATCTCTGATTTTGTTTAGAACGTTAATTGCACGCCGAGCGTGAAACGGGTCGTCTGCGGATACATCGACGCCGTGTTGTTCACATACTCGAAACCGGGGTTCAGGCCGTTGATGTCTACCTCGGGGTTGATGCCGTTGTAATCGGTGAATACGGCCACGTCGCGGATCGTCAAGTAGATCTTGGCCGACTGGATGTAGCGCGTCCACCTTTTCAGGTCGAGCGTGTAGCCGAGGTTGATGGCGTCGATTTTGAGGAAGGAGGCGTCGTCGATCCAGTAGTCGCAGAGGATCTTTTCGTCCTTGATGTTGCGGTTGCGCGTATAGGCCGACTTGAGGACGTTGAGCTGCGAATCGTTGGCCAGTCCGTAGTACATGTTGACCTGGCTGAACACGTCGTAATCGAGCCAGCTGCGCAGGAAGACCGACAGGTCCCAGTTCTTGTAGCGGAACGTGTGGTCCCACGAAAGGATCACTTTCGGAATGGCGTTGCCCACGAAGTGCTTGTTTTCGGCGACGAGATTCGACTTGGTGCCGTCCACGGCAGGCACGATCTCGTTGTTCTTGTCGTAGATCATCCATTTGCCGTCCTCGTCGAGTCCGGCATACTTGTAGACGAAGAACTGGCCGATCTCGACGTCGTTTTGCAGGCGCACGGCCGTGCCCGGGTTGCCCGGCGAGGGGAAGGTCACCTGGTCGAGGAAGTAGCCGTCGTCGCCCAGACGCTTGATTTTGCTCTTGTTATGCGACAGGCGCAGGCTGGACGTATAGCGGAAATTCTTGCTGCGGACGATGTCGCCGCCCAATTCGAATTCCCAGCCCTTGTTTTCCAGACTGCCGATGTTCTTCATCACCGTATCGTGCACCATCGGGGGCATCGGGGCGTTGACTTCGTAGAGCATGTCATCGACCTTGCGGTGGTAGATGTCGAACTTGCCCCACAGCCGGTCGTCGAACAGCGAGAAGTCCAGACCGAAATTCAGCTCCGATTTCTCCTCCCATTTGAGGTCGGGGTTGACGTTGCGGACCGAACCGTAGCCGGGCTGCCAGATGCCGTTGGTCGGCCACATGTCGTTGGCCTTGTACATGCGGGTCGTGTAACCGTTTCCGAAGCCGTTGTTGCCCGTGACGCCGTAGCCCAGGCGGACTTTGAGGTCGTTGACCCACCTCACGTCGCGCAGGAACGTCTCGTTCGAGATGCGCCAGCCTCCGGAGAGGGCCCAGAAGTTACCCCAGCGGTTGTTCGCGCCGAATTTCGAGGAACCCTCGCGGCGGAAGCTCGCGCTCACCATGTAGCGGTCCCTGTACGAATAGTTGGCGCGGCCGAACAGCGAGAGCAGCCGTTCGCGCGGGTCCTTGCCCGAGTCCATCGTGGCACGCCCTTCCGAGAGGTACGAACCCACGCCCATATCCCACGGACCGACCCCATCGACCGGGAAGTCGTAGTTCGCCATGTTGAAATCTTCGCCGCCGGCCTGCCAGAAACTATAACCGGCAACCGCGTCGAGCGTATGGTCCTCGCGGAAAACCTTGTGGTAGTTGGCATAGGCTTCGATCGAGACCCGGTTGTCCTTGCTGAACTTGTGCGACGCTCCGCCGCGGCGGCTGTTGTCGATCGACTCCTTGTGGTCGTGCGAAACGTAGGTGTACTGCTGATACTGGCGTTTGTCGATACCCACGGTACCCTGCAACGAAAGACCTTTCATCAGGTTGATTTTCACGGTCGCATCGGCCAGCAGCCACTGGTCCTTGCCGTTGTTCGTGCGCAGCATGATGTCGGCCACGGGGTTGAAGCTCGTTCCCGAGATGCCGTTGCCGACGACGTTGTAGTTCGACGGATTGGCGGGGTCGCGGAGCGGAATGGTCGGGTTGAGCCCGAAAGCCATCTTGAAGATGCCCGACGAGTTGCGGTTGTCGCGCTCGGCCTCGCGGAACTGGGCGTTGGTGCGGATCTCGACCACTCCGTCGAAAAGGTTGAACTTGGCGTTGACGCGGCCCGAGTAGTCCTTGCGGTTGTCGCCGATGACGATGCCTTTCTGGTTCTGCGCCATGAAGGAGGTGTAGACCTGCGCCACGTTCGATCCGCCCGAAATGCTCACCGAATGGCGCTGCGAAAACGGAAGCTCGTTGGTAAGCTCCTTGTACCAGTCGGTGTCGTGACCGTAGTCCTCGCCGAGTCCGTACTCGACGTACTCGCTTGATGAGAGCAGGTCGGGGGTCTTGCGGATGGCCTCGACCGAGAATTCGCCCGTATAACGCGCCGTTACGCGGCCCTGCCGGGCCTGTTTGGTCGTGACGAGGATCACACCGCCGGCGGCGCGCGTGCCGTAGATGGCGCCTGCCGAGGCGTCTTTGAGCACGTCTACCGACTCGATGTCCTCCTGATTGAGCGCGCGCATGTCGCCGCCGGGGATGCCGTCGATGATCACGAGCGGACCTTTGCTGGCGTTGACCGAAGCCACGCCGCGCAGCTGGAAGTCGTTGCTGCTGTTGGGGCTGGCGCTGCCCGAAATGGTCAGGCCGGGAATCTTGCCCTGAAGCGCCGTGGCGATGGTCGAGCCGCCCATGCCGGCCACCAGATCGTCGCCCTTGATCGAGGAGATGGACGAAGTCACCGACTTCTTCTCCATCGTGCCGTAGCCGATCACGACGACATCTTTCAGCATCTGGCTGTCTTCCTCCAGAACGATGTCGAGCACCGACTGCGCGCTGACCTTGACGGTCTGCTCCACATAGCCGATGTAGGAGATTTTCAGTTCGCCTCCGGCAGGAACCCCGATCGTGAAACGACCGTCGGCCCCCGTCGTCGCACCTGTCGTCGTGCCGACCACCACGACCGTGGCGCCGATGAGCGGTTCTCCGGCCTTATCGGTCACCTTGCCGCTCACCTGGTTGCGGTTCTGAGCCTGCGCCAGCGACGCGGCCGCCGTCAGCACCAGGCAGAACACGAAACGCAGAAAATACCCTGCATAGGATTTTCCCGTATCTGCAAATCTGTTTTTCATATCTGTCTTCTTGTTTTTCATTGATTTGACACCGCAGGACTATTCGGCTGCGATCTTCGTCATTTTGATGTCGTCGAGGAACCAGCGGAAGTAGCCGTTTTGTCCCTGCTGGGTCGAACGGATAACAATCCGGGTGTCGGCCGTAATGCCGTAAAGCTTCACGCTCATCGGAGTCCATCCCCAACTCGGAGCCGGTGTCATCGGCTCGCACAACTTCTCCGAATCACCGTTCACGGTACCGGGACCGGCAGTGATTTCGACCGTGACGGTAACACCGTCCGGAGTTCCCGAACCGCCGATATTGGCACAGGTTTCCATCGACAGCTCGACATCGGTACTCTGGCCGGCCTTAACTCCGATTGCAGGAAGAATGACGCCCGTCTGAATATTTTTACCTCCCATATGAAGATAATCGGAAGCGATGAAAAGACAATTCGCATCCGGATTGAAGTCGGTGAGACCGCATTTCGCCCAAGCCGCCTTAATCTCATCGTTCTTCTGTACGCTGAGACGCGTCCATTTGGTGCCATTGAGCCCCACCTGGTCGTCCATACCAAACGGAATGGCCCAGTCGAACGGCTCGTTATAATAGACATGCCCGACCTGCTGGCCGTCGTCCTCGAACAGATTGTCCTTGGCGTTCTGGCTGACACTTACGGTCTCTTCGAGTCCGGTCTGCGCAGTGACGATCTTCACTTCTCCGCTGCGGAGAGCCCCCGTACCGTTCTCTCCGACCGTGAGCGTCACCTCGGTTTCGCCCGCATCGCCCGAAGCCGGGCTGAGCGTCAGCCAGCCGTCGGCGGTCGAGGTCCATGCCTCGGCGGCAGTAACCGTGAACGTCAGCGGCGTGCGCTCCTCGTCGGCAAAGCCGAACTTATTGACCCTGAACGACGTTGCGGAAACTTTCAGCCCCTCGAGGTTCTGGGTCACGGTGACGGTCGCACGCTTCGAACCGGCGACCACGACGAATGTGCCGGTACGCACGGCGCCGGTCGTATTCTGGGCGATCGTCAGCTCTACGTCCTCTTCGCCGGCTTTGCCCGAGGTTTTCGAGGGAGTGATCCAACCGCTGTCCCCGGAGGGCTCGATCGTCCAGTCGCTGTTCGCGGAGATATAGACCGAGGCTTTCTCGCCCGTTTCCAGCAGGCCGGATCTGACGACGGTGAGTTTGCCCGGGGAGACCATCAGGGCGTCGATTTTGAGTTTCTGGGTGACAGCGACCGTTCGCCGCGAACCGCCGCCCTCGAATATGACATAGCCTTCGCGGTCTTTGCCCGTGTCGTTTTCGTCGATCGCAAGGAAGATGCGCGTACGGCCGCGGTCTCCCTCCGTGTGGGTCGGATGTATCCACTCCTCGACGTAGGTCGCCTGCCACGCATGGTTCGACCCGAGGTCGAAATTGACCGTTTCGCCGTTGGCCGTCAAACCGTTGTATTCCACTTCGATCTCCTGTTTGGAAACCGTGATGAACGCATCGGGATCGTCGTCGTCGCAGGCCGTGAAGAGGGGGCCCGACAGCAGCAACAGGGCGGACGACGCCCGGATTATTATGTATTTGAAATCCATTGTTATTCTGATTTTGAGTTGATTGCGGTTAGTTGCGCGGAGCTTTCACGATCTTCACGTTGTCGAGATACCAGCGGAAATAGCCTTTTTCGCCGGCGGTCACACCGGGATTCCCCTGCTGCGTCGAGCGGATGGCGATACGGGTCGCAGCAGTCACGCCGTAGAGTTTCACGCTCATCGGCGTCCATTTCCAGGTCTGGTCGGGTTTCATGGCCTCGCTTTCGCGGTCGGAATTGCCGTTGACCGTGCCCGGCCCCTCGACGATCTCGACCGTGACGGTCACCGCGTCGGCCTTGCCGGAGCCGCCGATATTCGGGCAGGTCTCGAACGTGAGTTCGACGTTGGAGGCTTTCTTGCGGCCGATTTTCAGGGCCGGCAGAATGATTCCGGTCTGTTTGTCGGTCGCTCCCATCTTGAAGTATCCGGCGCAGGCATACATCGTTTTGCCCACGGGGTTGTAATCTTGAAGCCCGGCTTCGCCGAATTTTTGCAGCGCGTCGCCGGTGCTATAAATGTTTTTCGCACCGTTCTGCGAACCGAGTCCTACGCAGTCGGCGCCGCCGTACACGGCGATCCAGTTGAAATTCTCCGAATAATAGGTGTATCCCACGGGATTTCCGTCGTCGGGATCGGGATCGAGCGTCTGCGTGACGGTGACCCGCTCGGAGAGTTTTCCGCTCGTGACGGTGAGATGTCCGGTGCGTTCGCCGGCGGTTTCATTGGGCTTCGCTTCGAGCGTTACGGAAACGCGTCCTTTTCCGGTCGGTTTATCGACATCGAGCCATTCGGCATCGGACGTGATGACATACCCCCGGTTTGCAAGTACGTCGAACGAGGCTTTCGAACCGGTGTTCAGCATTCCGGTCTGAATCAACTCCACATCGACCTTGCTTACGACGAGCCGGTGTGCGGCGTCTTCCGCTTTGTCCTCGATGCAGGAGGGAAGCAGGAAGACACAACCCATCAGAAACAGCAAGCTTAGATGCAAGTGTAAAAATGGTTTCTTCATAAAAATTAAGAGTTTTAGTTTGTTGGTCAGAAATCGAACCTTATTAAAAAAAATTGCAAATCATAAGTCCGAAATTATGTTTTACAAAAGTATCCATTTTATAAAAGGCAATAAATAGAGCCGGTCTATAATATAGAACCCTACAAAAACCAACATTTTGTTTATAAGACATTTACAAATGTACGACTACCGTTGTTATATAGACTTGCAATGCCCGTATCGAAGCAGGAAAGAGCTGTCAGAAAAAATTTCGGCCCGAAACGAGATGCATTTCCGAGGTCCGGAAACGTTTGACGAATTTCGAATCGAAATAAATCGAAAGCCAATGTCGCTCTGCCGAAAATTCACCGCATCAAAAAAAGCAACAGCTTAATTGTCTAAGCTGTTGCTTTTTTAATCCGGTCGTTCCGGTAACGGTACGCCTCTCAGAATCCGAATGCCTTGCCGTCGCTGACACAAACCAAGTCCCGGCCCGCACCGAAGACCCCGGCATAAGGAACCGGCATCTGTGCCGGAACGGGTTTAAGTCTAACGGTAGCGGTGGGAAATGAGGGTCATGAACTCCTCGCGGGTCCGCTGGCTCGACAGGAAGACGCCCGTGAAAGCCGACGTGGTGGTGGCCGACTGCTGCTTCTCGATGCCGCGCATCTGCATGCACATGTGGCTGGCCTCGATCACCACGGCCACGCCCATCGGGTTGAGGGCCTCCTGAATGCAGTCGCGGATCTGCACCGTCAGCCGTTCCTGCACCTGCAGGCGGCGGGCGAAGCACTCCACCACGCGCGCGATCTTCGAAAGCCCCGTAATGCGCCCGTTGGGGATATAGGCCACGTGGGCCTTGCCGTAGAACGGCAGCATGTGGTGTTCGCACATCGAGTAAAGTTCGATGTCCTTCACCAGCACCATCTGTTTGTATTCTTCGCGGAAGGTCGCCGAGCGGATGATCTCCAGCGGATTTTCGTCGTACCCTTTGGTCAGAAACGACATGGCTTTGGCCACGCGTTCGGGGGTTTTCTGCAGCCCTTCGCGTGCGGGGTCTTCGCCCAGCAGGCGCAGTATTTCGGTGTAATGGCCCTTCAGCGCCTCGACGGTCGCCGGGTCGAACCGTTCCTCCTTGTCGTAATTTTTCAGTTCCATAGGGTGCAAAGATAACGATTTTATTCGGATATGATCCGGTCCATGACCCGGGATGTTCTCGCGGCCGAGGTTCCCGTCGAGGGACAGCGCCCCTCGCCGCGCAGTTCGGCGACGATCGTTTCGATCAGCGGACCCTGAATGTGCTCCGGAGGGTCGATCCGGAAACGCTCCGTGCCCCCGGCCGTCGTCAGTTCGATGGGGCTGAACGTGAAGGTGCTGAAGCGTATGATGCCCTTGCGGCCCGTGATGGCGACCGAATCCTCGACGGCCTGGGGCGGGGCGACGAAACACCACGTTCCGGTCCCCGTGACGCCCGAGCGAAAGCGGAACGCCGCCGTGACGGTGTCGGCCACGTCGTAGAATCCGCCGAGGTTGCTTTTGCAGCCCCGGGCGTCGGCGATCTCCCCGAGCAGGAAATCGAGGATGTCGAGCGTGTGCGGTGCGAGGTCGTGGAAATAGCCTTCGCCTCCGACCTCCCGGCGCAGCCGCCACGGAAGCCGGGCCGGATCGCGGTCTTCGGGTCTTTCCGGGCGGAGCAGGCGGACTTCCGCCGTCAACGGCTGCCCGACAGACCCTCCGTCGAGCAGTTCCTTGACTTTGAGGAAATAGGGCAGCGCCCGGCGGTAGTAGGCCACGAAGAGTTTCTGCCCGGCTTTTTCCGCCGCTGCGATCATTTCGAGGCACTCGGCGTGGTTCATTGCCATCGGCTTCTCGACGTAGACGGGCTTCCCGGCTTCGAGGGCCTGCACCGCGAGTTCCCGGTGCGTGCCGGGAGGCGTGGCCACGTAGACGATGTCCACCTCCGGGTCGGCGATCAGCGCCGCGGCGTCGGTGTAGCTTTTCGGCACGTTGTGGCGCCGTGCGAAGTCGGCCGCCTTCTCCGCGTCGCGGCGCATGACGGCCGCGAGGGCCGAGTGTGGGGTCTTGTACATCGCCGGGCCGCTCTTGCGCTCGCAGACGTTGCCGCAGCCTACGATTCCCCAGTTGACGGTTTTCATGGGCTATCGTTCGGTTGAATGGAGGTAAGCCGCGAGTTTGCGCACGGCGCGGGCGCGGTGCGAAACGGCGTTTTTCTCTTCGGTCGTCATCTCGGCGAAGGTCTTCGTGTAGCCGTCGGGAACGAACAGCGGGTCGTAGCCGAAGCCCTCGTGCCCGGCCTCACGGTCGATGATGCGCCCTTCGACGATGCCTTCGAACAGGAGCTCCTTGCCGCCCTGAAGCAGCGAAATGACCGTCCGGAACCGTGCGCGGCGGTTTTCGGCTCCTTCGAGGTTTTTCAGCAGCAGGCGGTTGTTGGCCGCGAAGTCATGGCCGTCGGTGGCGTAACGGGCCGAATGTACGCCCGGGGCGCCGCCGAGCGCCTCGACTTCGAGTCCCGTGTCGTCGGCGAAGCAGTCGAGTCCCGTGCGGCGGTGCAGGTAGCGGGCCTTTTGCGAAGCGTTGCCTTCGAGCGTTTCCTGATCTTCGGGGATTTCCTCCGTGACGCCGCAGTCGCGGGGCGTCACGAGCGTATAGGCGTCGCCCAACACGGCCTGTACTTCCGTGAGTTTGTGGGCGTTGTTGGTGGCGAAAACGATTTTCATGGGTTGCGGTTTTGGACAAAAATACTATTTTTTCGGGAATCCCGCCGCGGAACCCGCTTCGCGGATTGCCCGTTGGAATTCGTAATGTTCGTAACGTCCCTGGACCTGCCCGCCGCCGAGCACGTAGAGATCGTCGCAGATGCCGTCGAGCAGGGCGAGCGAATCGGCTGCGACGAGCAGGGTCCGTCCCTCGCAGCCGAGTTGCAGGATCAGTTGCTGCACGACGAAAACGCTTTCGGCGTCGAGTCCGCAAAAAGGTTCGTCGAGCAGCAGGACCCGTTTGCGCTGCATCAGCAGCAGGATCAGCGCCAGCCGTTTCCGCTCGTTGGGCGGCAAAGCGGCGGCTTCGGCGGCGGGCGGTACGGGCAGCCGCCGAAGCAACGGAGCCGGGTCCGATGCGGGATGGTAACGGCGTACGAGGCCGAGGCAATCCCCCGCTGTCAGTCCCGGCCAGAAGCGCGGCTCCGCCTCCAGATAGGCCATGTCGCGCCGCCGCAGGGGGTGTCCGCCCGAGGTGACGCTTCCCGATTCGGGCACGGCGAGTCCGTATACGGCCCGGAGCAGTTCACTGCGGCCCTCGCCTGCGATGCCGTGGACGGCATTGGCCGTGAGGAGCATCGTCACGCCGTCGAGCGGCGTCCGCTCCCCGTCGCGGACCCGGAGTGCGTCAATCGTAATCATGGAGATAGCGGTTGAGATTGCGTTCGGCCCTCAAGGCGTAGCTCACCACGAGGCAGAGGCTCAGCGGCAGCAGCAGGGGAATGAGGAATCCCGCGGCGCCCAGTTTGGCGGCCAGCGGCCGGCGGGGCGTCCGGTCGGGCTGGTAGCGGGCGTATTTCGAGACTACGGCATAAAGCAGCGCCAGCGCCGCAAGCGAAGCCCACCCTGCGGCCATCCAGCATGTGTCGGGATGGCGCAGGACAATGACCGCGGCATAGGGAACTGCGAAGAGAAAGTAGTTGCGCCAGGCCGCGAGGACCTTTCGGGCGAGAAACCGCGCGGCGCCCTGTTCGGGCAGCAGCACGAGTTGCAGCGGCTCGCAACTCCGGTAGAAAGCCCCGCATCCCACCGCTGCGGCCACGAGGGCCGGAAATCCGGCGTAGGGCACGCAGGCGCAGAGTGTGAGGGCCGAAACTGTCGCCACCACGCTCCCCGGGCGGAGCCGCATGCCGGCGATCCACTCGGGAGAGCCGCCCAACAGCCGGAACGGGAAATCCGGGAAACCCGCGTTCGATTGTTTGTGCGGCGACATGGCTATTTGACGGCCTCCAGTTTTTCGAGCCGGTCGTCGAGGTCGATCTTGTCGATGATGGTCCTGACGAGCACGTCCATTTCCGACCCCGGGGAGTAGTCGGCCGGGCAGACGTGGCTCACGCGGTTGTCGTGGATCAGCGAGGCCATCTCCCTGCGCGCGCCCTTCTGGTCGGGGTTGTAGACGGCGATCGAGTGTCCTCCGAAATTCTTCACCAGCCGCATGCAGGGGATGTCGGTGGTTCCGTCGCCGACGTAGATCATGTGTTTGAACGGCACGGGGCGCTCGTTCTCGGGAATGTAGCGGTTGACCATCTTCGAGTCGAAGACCGATTCCACGCCCTTGTTGATCTTGAACATGAACTGCGTCTTGTTGGTGTAGTTGACCGCCACGGCGGGCCAGTAGGCGATGCCGTCCACGTCGTAGAGGAACGAGCAGGCGTAGATCTTGCGGAACTCGTGGGCGATCTCCGTTCCCTCGATGATCTCCTTGAGACCCGACGAGTTGATGTAGTGGAGGATGCGGATGCCCCGTTCTTCGCCGTAGCGGTTGATCCGGGAAAACCACTCCCTGACGCCGTTGAAGAGCGTCACGCGGCGTCCCGACTCCTGGAACGCCTCGCGTTTGAGCGAGAGTCCCTTCGACTTGGCCTCCTGGATCATCCGCGCCATATACGTAAGGACCATGTCGGCGTCCTGCTCCTCGGCGAGCGTGTTGGCCTCGGTCCAGAACTCCTTGTTGCTCTTGCCGACGGCCGGAATGAAGTCGTATTCCTGCATGTTGCCCGGGGCGAGCGTTCCGTCGAAGTCGTAGATCAGGGCTATGGTGAATCTGAATTCCATCGTTTTCAAAGTTTTGATTTTAAAGCTGCTAAAAATCAGACGGCTGCAAAACCGTATGGCATGCGGTTCGGTAAAACCTTCCGACAGATGAAGGGGCCGCAGCGACCCCGACACCAAAGATAGCTTTTTTTTCGTATTTTTGCAAAAACAGCGCAAACCGGCCCCGACGCCGGTCGCTTTCGTGCCGGTCCGGGGCGCAGTCTGTCTGGAACAGAGGCTCTTTTCCGGCAATAACGTACGTAAAAACAACAGATTATGGAGTTCAAGGAATTGATTGCGAAACGCCGTTCGGTCCGTAAATTCACCGACCGCGAAGTTCCCCGCGAGGTCGTGGACCGCATCCTCGCCGAAGCCCTTTCGGCCCCTTCGGCACGCAATACGCGCACGACGCGTTTTCTGGTGGTCGACGATCCCGCGCTGGTGGTCCGCATGGCCGAAATGCGCGATTACGGGTCGGCGTTTCTGAAGGGCGCGCCGCTGGCGGTCCTGGTGCTGGGCGACACCTCGGCGAGCGATCTGTGGCGTGAGAACGCCGCGATTTCGGCCACGGTGCTCCAGCTGGCCTGCGTCGACGAAGGGCTGGCTTCGTGCTGGGTGCACGTCAACGGACGGCCCCGCCGCAAGGACGCCCCCGACGGAGAGAGGGCCGCCGATTACCTGCGGACGTTCCTGCCCGTTCCCGACGGCTGCGAACCCCTCTGCGCCATCGCCCTGGGCTATTCCGACTTCTCCCCCGCCCCGCTGCCGCCTGCGGACGACGAGGCGCGGATTCTCCGGCTCGGATAACGTTAAAGGACGCCCTTCGAGGCGTCCTTTAACGTTTCATATCAGCGTGATGCGTTCCCGCAGGATGTCGAGAATCTGTTTTTTGAGCTGCGGGGCGTTGATCGGCTTGGGCATGTAGCCCGTGAATCCGTTCTGCATGATCTTCTGTTCGTCGGAGGCGTAGGCGTAGGCCGTGACGGCGACGATCGGGATTTCCGCCGCGAATTTGCGGATTTCCGCCGCGGCCTCGTAACCGTTCATCACGGGCATGTTGATGTCCATGAGAATCAGGTGCGGATGTTCCGTGCGGCACAGTTCCACGGCCTGCTCCCCGTCCCGGGCGCGTATCAGCCGGTAGTCGCGGCGCAGGATCGTTTCGAAAAGACGGTAGTTGCTGTCGTTGTCCTCGGCGATGAGGATCGTCAGTTTGTCCTTTTCGACCGAAACCGTCGGGATCTCCCCGCACGGGGTTTCGCAGGGCTTGCCGGTGACGTAGGGAAGCGTGAACCAGAAGGTCGTGCCGCGCCCTTCTTCCGACTTCACGCCGATCTCTCCGCCGAGATGTTCGACGATGCTTTTGCAGATCGGAAGCCCGAGTCCTGTGCCCTGTTTGAAGGAGTTGAGTTTGACGAACCGGTCGAAAATCCGCCGCTGCCCTTCGGGCGGAATGCCGCAGCCCGTGTCGGAGACGTAGAAACGGAGCCGGCTGCCCTCCGTCCGGTAGCCGAAGCGGATCGACCCTTTGGCGGTGAATTTCGCGGCGTTGGTCAGCAGGTTGATCAGCAGTTGCGAAAGCCGGTTGCGGTCGGAGTGGAACAGACATGCGTCAAGCCCCGGTTCGAAGATCAGTTCGACGCCTTCGGCTGTTTTCATGCGGATGATGTTCTCCTTTTCGTGCATCAGTTCGTTCAGCTCGAAGTCCGAGAAGTTGAATTCCAGAGTTCCGGCCTCGATCTTCGAGAGGTCGAGGATGTCGCCGATCAGTTGCAGGAGCAGGGCGTTGTTGTTCTCGATGATCGAAATGTATTCCCGCTTTTCCTGCTCCTCGTCGGTCTCGGCAAGGATGCTCGAGAACCCTACGATGGCGTTGAGCGGCGTGCGGATTTCGTGGCTCATGTTGGCCAGGAAGGCCGATTTGAGGCGGTTCGACTCCTCGGCGCGGTCGCGTGCCGAACGGAGGTCCTGCTCCAGCCGCTTGCGCGGCGTGATGACGAGCGACGATCCGATGAGGTTCAGCGGGCGCCCGTCGTCGTCGCGCTGGTCCACGGTGGCCTGTGCCTCCACCCAGTCCAGATGCCAGCGTCCTCCGGCGTCGGAGGCTACGCGGTACTCCTCGCGCACCTTGTCCTTCCGTCCGGCGATCAGGTCGTCGTAGGCGCGGCGCACCCGCTCGCGGTCTTCCTTGTGGATCTTGGCGAAATAGCTTTCCGAGGGGACTTCCAGCTGCTGGTCGGCGTTCGCCTCGGCGAGCATTTGGCCGTGCACCGATTTGTTCACGTCGCACAGGATCGACCCTTTGCGCAGGTCCCATTTCCAGGGCACGATGTCCGCCACGTCGAGCGCCATCGCCAGCTTGTGGTTGATCGAATCGAGTTTCTGCTGCGTTTTGTAGAGCGCCGTGCCGTCGAGGCAGAAGATGTCGATGTGTTCTTCGAGGTACGAGCGGCTGATCACCACTTCGTAGAAGATGTCGCGCGGTTCGTAATAATAGGGGTAGGTGATGGTCCGGTTCTCGGTCTGTGCGATTTTTATCAGCCGCATGAATTCGGTCATCGGGAAGGGGAACAGTTCGCTGACCCGTCGTCCGATCGCCTGCTCGCGGGGGATGAATATGCGTTCGTAACGGGAGTTCACGTCGCAGTAGAGGGCGTCTGCGGGGTTGCCGTTTTCGTCGTAAATCACCTTCATCTGGATGTAGACGATCGGCATGGCGTTGAACAGGTTCGAATATTTCGCCAGACTTTCCGATTCCCGCTGCCGGGCCGATTCCACGCGGTACATCATGCGAATGCGCCACTGTTGGATGCCGATGAAGGCCAGCAGCAGCAGCACGATGCCTCCGATCGCCCATTTGTACTGTTCGAGCGTCGATACCGGTTTGTTGTAGAAGAGCGTGTTGGCCGGGCAGGTGTGCGGCGAGAGGTCCTTGCGTTCGAGGGCTGCGTAGTTGAAGACCGGGCGGGCGTCCTGCGGGGCGTAGAACGGAATGTCGCGTGGCTGGTGTCCGGCCAGAACGGCGTCGATGGTCGAAATGACGTGTGCGTTCACCTCGGCGTCGTCGTATACATAGCCTCCGACCAGTCCGCCGTCGCGGATGTCTGCGGGCATCAGCGCGAACATCGGGGCCTGCACGCTGGCGATGACGCGGTAGGAGTCGGTGACGGAGACGATGTTGTCGCCGATTTTTTTGGTGTAATGCCACGACGAGAAGAGTATGCCCGTGCGGTGGATGTCGATGCGGTTGAGCGAGTCCAGCAGCGCTTCGGTCGACATTTCGTGTGCCGAGTAGAACCGGTAGTCGATCTGCGGGAATTCGCGGTCCAGCAGCTCGCGCAGGTCGCTGTCGGCCTGCTGGTTGATATAGCGGCCGTCGCCGACGAAGATCAGCGAATCCATCCCCGGGATCATCCGGCGCATCAGCTCGACGTTCTCGCGCAGGTAGAGCGGCGTGCGGATGAGCGTGATGTTGTCGGACACGGCTTTGTCGCACAGCGGCAGCCGCTCCTCGGGGCGCAGCGGGCGGCGGTCGAGGTAGGCGTTTTCAGGACCTATGTAGTCCATTTCCGAGCAGAGGATCAACGGCACGCCGGGCCAGGTCTGTTTCACGAAGTCGCGCAGCACGGCGATCGGAGCGCCCAGCAGCACCAGCATCCGGGGCGGATTCTTGCCGTATTCCCGCAGCAGGTTGTTTTTGAAGGATTCGATCTCGCCGGTTTTGTGTTTTTTGAACGTCATCAACAGCGAGTTCATGTTTTCGGTGTAGACTTCGAAGTTGTCCACCTGGTCGATATGCGCGACGATGTTGTTGATAATGTGGCTGCTCCAGGGCGCCGATTCGGTGTAGGTGTTCAGCACCAGCATGTAGTCGCGCTTGTCGCCCGGGGGGCTGCTCGCGGCTTCGGAGAAGGGATGTGCCAGCAGGCAGCTGAAAATCAGAACTCCCGCCAGGGCCTGGAGGGAAATGCTGAACGGTTTCTTCAGAAGATTCATTTGTTTGCAGTGAAGGAGCCGGATGACCGGCTGTGACGCTAAATGCAATGACGCATGTAAATTGAAAAAGAGAGGCCCGGAGTTGTGTTCCTGACCTCTCTTTCGAAGACGGAGACTACCTGTTCAGAACGGGTTTGATGTCCTTGATCCGGAGCTGGGTGGTCACAGTTCCCCGGTAGTGGTTTTCGACGATCTGGTAGCAGACGTCGATCGGGCGTCCCGAGCGCACCCATTCGTAATGCGTGGGCTGCTGGAAGGCGATGGCCTGGATCTTGGTGTTGGGCTTCTGCCGCTGCATCAGGTCCATGCGCAGGTGCTCGCACTCCATGCCGACGAGTTTGGCGTCGCCGTGGTTGCTCACGCCGCAGGTGGCGAAGACCGGCGCCGTGTTGCCCGGCCCGAAGGGCTGGAAGCGGTTGAGGTCCTTGCGGAAAGCCGGCGTGATGTCCGAGAAGAGCAGTTCGCTGTCGATGTCCACCTGCGGGACGAGCATCTGCGGGTCGATGTTCTCCTCCACGTATGCGTTGAACCGCCGCGTGAACTCGCCGACGTTTTCCGGACGCATCGTCAGCCCTGCGGCGTACATGTGTCCGCCGAAGTTTTCCAACAGGTCCGAGCACGACTCGACGGCCTGGTAAAGGTCGAATCCGGGAACCGAACGCGCCGATCCGGTCACGAATCCGTTGCTCATCGTCAGCACCACCGTCGGGCGGTAGTAGGTCTCGATGAGACGCGACGCGACGATGCCCACGATGCCCTTCATCCAGCGGGGATTGTAGATCACGGTGCTCTTGAGGGCCTTCATTTCGGGATTGCCCTCGATATAGTCGTGCGCTTCCTGCGTGACGGAGCGGTCGATCGACTTGCGGTCCTGGTTGTAGGCGTCGATCACGCTGCCGAACTCCTCGGCGATCGACTCGTTGCCCTCGATCAGCAGTTCCACGGCGGCGTGCCCGCCCGAAGGCGAGGCGTTTTCGTCGTTCTCGTCCATTCGCATGCGGCCGGCGGCGTTGATGCGCGGCCCGATCTTGAAGACGATGTCGTCGATGGTGATATTGTGTTTGTCCAGCCCGCAGATCTTGATGATCGACAGCAGACCTTTCGACGGCTCGCGGTTGAGGTTCTTCAGGCCGAAATAGGCCAGAATCCGGTTCTCGCCGACCAGCGGCACGATGTCCGAGGCGATCGACACGACCAGCAGGTCCAGCAGGGGCAGGATCTGCTCGAAAGGCATGCGGTTTTTCTGCGCATAGGCCTGCACGAGTTTGAATCCCACGCCGCAGCCCGACAGTTCGTCGAACGGGTAGGAGCAGTCGACCCGCTTGGGGTCCAGAACGGCTACGGCCTTGGGAATCTCCTCGGCCGGGAGGTGGTGGTCGCAGATGATGAAATCCACGCCTTTCGTCTTCGCATAGACAACCTTTTCCGTGGCTTTGATGCCGCAGTCCAGGGCGATGATAAGCCCCACGCCCTTGCGGGCGGCGAGGTCGATACCTTTGATCGAAATACCGTATCCTTCGGTATAACGGTCGGGGATGTAGAACATCAGGTTTTTGTGCCCGATCTGGCGCAGGAACTTGTAAACCAGCGCGACGGCCGTACAGCCGTCCACGTCGTAGTCGCCGTAAACCATGATCTTCTCCTGGTTCGCAACGGCCCGTTCGACCCGCTCGACCGCCTTCTCCATGTCCTTCATCAGGAACGGATCGTGCAGGTCGGCGAGGCTCGGTTTAAAGAACTTCTCCGCCTTTTCTACGGTGTCTATGCCTCTCTGTACGAGCAGATTGGCCAGTACTGGCGAGATCCGCAGAGCGGCAGCCAGCATGGCTGCCGTCGCGGGGTCGCCCTGTGGCTTCACTACCCAGCGTTTTTCTATAGGCATACGAATTGTTATTTATATATTTTAACATTTAATTTCCAATTATCGTTATTGCGTCTTTATATCGTTTCGGCGCTGTCCGCCGCTGTCGCCGCCGCCTGTGGCGTCGTTTAAAAATCTCCGCTCCGGCCCTCCTTCAGGGCGGGAGATGAGTGAGATGCCAGACCCTTTTGCCGGCCGTCTTTCACGAACCGCTCGTTATTTCACACTGCAAGGCTGTGGCCAATTCCCTGATGACCAGCTGTTTTACCTCCTGTATCGACGGCTGCGACCCCGTTTCGGCGGCGATCGACGTGACGCCCCGGTCGGTGAATCCGCAGGGGTTGATGCGCGAGAACCACTCAAGGTCGGTCGTCACGTTCAGTGCGAACCCGTGCATGGTGACATAACGCGACGAACGGACTCCTATTGCGCAGATCTTGCGCGGCCGCGCCTTTCCGGGGTCGATCCAGACCCCCGAGGCTCCGGCGATGCGTCCCGCCGCGATGCCGTATTCCGCGACCGTGCGGATCACGGCCTCCTCCAGCGCTTCGATATACTCCCGCAGGCCGATGCCGATACGCTCCAGGTCGAGGATCGGATAGCATACCAGCTGCCCGGGGCCGTGGAAGGTGATGTCGCCGCCGCGGTCGATGTGAAAGAACTGTGCGCCCATCGCTTCGAGCGCTTCCTGATTGACGAGCAGGTTTTCGGCATGCCCGCTCTTGCCCAGCGTGTAAACCGGCGGATGCTCCACCAGCAGGACCGTGCCCGCATCGTCCGCGCCGTCCGCGCCGTCCGCGCCCGGGACCGGAATGGGACCGGTGCGCTTTCGGGCTACCCCGGCGTCGAACAGCTCCTGCTGCAAATCCCAGCAGGTTTTGTAGTCCATGCGTCCGAGGTCCCGGCAGTAGGCTTTCATCGCTACAAACTTTTTACGCTTCGCAGGGCTTCTTCGGCCATGTACGACGAGCGGACCAGAGGCGCGCTCGCGCAGTAGCTGAAACCCATTTCCAGCGCCCGGAGTCTGTACCATTCGAATTTTTCGGGAGTGATGTACGCCGCAACGGGGTAGTGCTCCAGAGTGGGCCGAAGGTACTGACCGAGTGTCACAATCCGCACGCCTGCGTCGCGCAGGTCGTGCAAGGTTTGCAAAACTTCATCATCGCTCTCGCCAAGTCCGACCATCAGTCCGCTTTTCGTTACGACGCCCTGCCTGTTCAGACAGCGCAGGGTCTCCAGGCTCGTACGGTACTTGGCTCTGGAGCGCACCACGGGGGTCAGTCGCTCGACGGTTTCGATGTTGTGCCCGATGATGTCGGGCTTCGACGCGACGATCACCTCCAGCAGGTCGGGCCGTGCGTCCAAATCGGGAATAAGAAGCTCAATTACGGCGTCGGGGTTCTGTGTGCGGATGGCCTCCACGGTTGCGGCCCAATGGGCTGCTCCGCCGTCGGGGAGGTCGTCGCGCGTCACGGAAGTTACGACGACATACCGCAGTTTCATCAGTGCGACGCTTTCGGCCACCTGTCGTGGCTCCTCGGCGTCGGGAGCAAGGGGACGGCCCGTTTTGGTTGCGCAGAAACGGCAGCCCCGAGTGCAGATGTCTCCCAGAATCATAAATGTCGCTGTCCTCCGGCTCCAGCATTCGGCCTGGTTGGGACACCTGCCGCTGCTGCAAATCGTGTGCAGATTGTGCTTTTCGACGATCTGCCGCACTTCGCCCCATTCGGGAGTGCGGTGGAGTCGGATTTTCAGCCATCCGGGTTTTTTCAGTACATCTACCTTGTCATAAAACTTCGGCATTTAAGTTCATTATTTTCCAATTGATGCAAAAATAAGAAAAAATAATTGAAAAACCCCGTGAAAATGCCAATTATTGTTCCGATGCGGGGTCTGGGTGTGCCGGAGGGGATGCGGATTTTTTTGGAGGAAGCCGAAATTTGCCTTATATTTGTCCCCGCAACGGTTATCTCCGGCATGACCCGGGCCGTTTGTCCGGAAATTATGTGATTCTTTTACCTGCATATCATTCGCACATTTGAAAATCGGCAGTCTGTCGAAGACCGCATCGACGGGGATATTACGCCCTGTTGCGTTCTTTGATTCGCTTCGGCAGGCTCCGGCGTTTGTCTAATTTCAAAATGTGCTTTTATGAAAACAATGCAAACCGGCAAGGCGAATTACCGCCTTGCAGCCCGCCTGCGCGGAAACGAACTGTTGTTGGATGCGGATCTTCGCAAAGCCGTGGAGGAGGAACACCTCCGGGCCGTCCGCAGGGCGGAGGGGCTGAAATGCTGCGCCGACCGGCGCGCCTTTGCCGAAAGCGTGGAGTGGGAGCGGCTCGGCGATTTCTTTCTCCGCGTCGGGTCGCGCCCGTCGGCCGTGCGGGCTTACCGGGACGCGGCGCTCGCCTGCCTCGACGGCGACTATTACGACCACGGGACCGAGATGCTTCCCTGCCGGTTCCTGCGGCTTCGCTTTCTGCGGATGGCCGAAACGGCGGCGGCCTGCTGCGCGGGCGACGCACGGCTGCGCGCCATGCTGGCGGATGATCCGCTGTTCCGGGAAGGATACCCCCTGCTGAAAGCCGGGGTTTAGCGTGCGCCCGCCTGAAAGGCGGGTTGTCGGGTGCGGAGCCTTGCCGCTGACGGTCCGGCTCTGCGCCCGCCCGCAAAAGAGCGCCCGCCCGCAAACACGCAAAAGAAAAGAGGTCGGACACCTGCCGGTATCGGACCTCTCTGGTTAGGTTAGTTAGGTTAATGAGAGTGGGAGAATCCCACGTTTGTTACACAAAGGTAATTGAAATTTATGAAACTCCAAATGTTTTGTAACATTTTTCTAAAACCTAACGTAATTTTGTTTATAGATTATAATTAAAATTTTTAAAATACCTGCGTGTTTATAAGTTTTTGATTAAAGCGCCTCGCGCATTTCCGCAGCTTCCGCCGTTTCGTTGAGGGCGGGTTCCGGGACCAGCGACGTGAGGTGCTTGTGCCGGTAGGTGGCGGGCGTCATCTGATACTCCTTCTTGAAGAGTTTGATGAAATGCGATGTGTTGGGGAACGTGCATTCGTTGCCGATTTCGGAGATGGATTTCGAGGTCGAGATCAGCAGCAGGCGCGAGTGCATCAGCCGCTGGCGGATGTACCACTTGTGGGGCGGCATCTGGAAGTGGCGGCGGAACTCCTTTTTGAACGAGGTGAGCGAACGGTTGGTGAGTTTCGAAAGCTCCTCGATCGAAATGTCCTTGAAGATGTGGTCGTAGACGGTCTGTTCGAAATTCTCCTTCGCGGCGTCGACGTTGCTCAACAGCTTGCTTTTGATGCAGCAATCCTCGTGCGAGGCGATCAGGTAGATCAACTCGGTCATCTTGATGTTCTCGGCCGTCTCGTCGTGGCGGAAATCCTCGTCGCGCAGGTAGTTGTTGGTGTTGATGAAAAAGTTTCGCAGCGAGTTCCACGCGGGCATGGTGACGTGCGAACGGTTGCGGCAGTTTTCGCACGAATGTTCGTTCGAAATGTTCAGTCCGTAAGTGATGTTCAGATGCATCAGGATGCGTTGCAGGTCGCCGGGCGTGTAATAAAAGAGCACCTGCTCGAACGGCTGGCCGCCTTCGGGGAAGTTCTCAATGTAGTGGTGTCCGATGCCCAGATAGAAAACGTCGCCGCGCGAAAGTGTCTGACGCTTATCGCCGTCGTAGATGTACTTCGTTCCGCGGAGGATGTAGCCGATTGCATAGCGCGAAAGGGCCTGCGACTGGATACCGTTGTGAAGCGACTCGACATACTTCACAATCATCGGTTGTTGAACCGACGAATTCATTGAATTCTTCATAGTAATTGTAATTTAAGTTTTTCTGAACAAAGCATTGCGTCACTGTTGTTCGTTCTCAAATATACAATTAAAACTTTTCAATCTACCATAAGCAATAGCATATTTGGGCACAAAGTGGCAAATAGAACCGTTTGTGCTATGTTTCGAACTAAATAGATTATTGTAATACTGCGCTAATGACGGCAGAGGCGAGCAATAGCAGGTAGAGGGGAAGGGCGATCGCCCGGTGGATGCGCACGAACATGAAGGGCAGCAGGACGGCCGAAGGCACCGCCGCGAGGGCGACGGTTGCAGGTGTGGCGGCGGGACCGCACAGTGCGGCGGCGGTCAGCAGGAGCGCACTTATATTGAATATGAATATGAGACGCGGTTTGGTGCCGAGGGCATGGATGTCCGAGAGAAAGAACAGCAGGGCCGTCAGGTCGAGGAGGAAGACGGCTCCCGGCAGGACGAGGTTCTGCACGGGCGTCGAGAGGAACAGCGACAGCGGCGTTCCGGCGATGAATGCGCTTCCCGGTTCCGCGACCGGAGCGAGAAACTCGCCTCCGGCGGCCCAGTTGACGTAGCAGAGCGTGAGAGCGGGCAGCAGCAGGCCCGCAACCGCGACGGCGACTTCGCGCAGCGTGCGCCGGAAAAGCATGACGGCCAGCGGCAGCAGGATCAGGAGCGGCGCTGCGGCCGTGGCGACGAGCGGCAGCAGTCCGATGTAGAGCGAGGCGCGGAAGATGGCGTCGAAGCCGAATCCGTTGCAGTACGAACGGCAGAAATTCTTCGTGGCGAGGGCCAGCAGGGCCGATGCGGCGAAGGTCGTCAGGCAGTCGCCGCCGACGGCGAGGCCGCAGGCGATCGCTCCGTAGAGCGGGATGGCGAGACAGGTTCCGACGGAGTAGAGGTTGTAGCGTACGGTGAGGCGCCCGACGGACATGCCCGTGAAGAGCATCAGCAGTCCGGCGATCCAGCGCGCCCAGACGGGATGTGCGGCCTGGAACTGCGCCAGCAGTTCCCCGGGGGAAGAGACCGCAAGTGCGCCGGCGGCATTCCGGCCTATATCGACGGTTCCTGCGGCATGGCCGGCCTGCACCGCCGTGGACACGGCGGGGCCGCCTGCGTTCCACATCGCGACGACGGCGAGTGCGGCGAGGGTCAGGAAGGCCGGAACGAGCGGCTGCCGTGCGATGTCGAATTTCATGTCGGGGGCTTTTTCTCCGGACAAAATTAGCGAAAAAAGCCGGAATAATCCGTAACTTTGTGGTGCGATGTTAGAAAACCAGTACCAATACGACCTTCCGGAGGCCGGGTGTGACGAAGCCGGGCGGGGATGTCTGGCCGGGCCGGTGTTTGCGGCGGCCGTGATGCTGCCGCCCGATTTCCACGACCCGCTGCTCAACGACTCGAAGCAGATGACCGAGCGCAACCGCGAAAAGTTGCGGGCCGTCATCGAGCGCGAGGCCGTCGCATGGGCTGTCGAGGCGGTCTCCGCCGCACGGATCGACGAAATCAACATCCTGAACGCTTCGTTCGAGGGTATGTCGCTGGCTGTGGCGCGCCTCGATCCCGCTCCGGCGTTTCTGGCCATCGACGGCAACCGGTTCCGCACACGTCTCGAAATTCCCTGGCGCTGCATCGTCAAGGGCGATGGCAAATACGCCGACATTGCCGCGGCTTCGGTGCTTGCCAAAACCCATCGTGACGAGTACATGCTCTGCATCGCCGAAGAGTTTCCCCAATACGGCTGGGCGAAGAACAAGGGCTATCCGACGCGCGAGCATCGGTTGGCGATCCGCGAGCACGGCCTCACGCCCCACCACCGGCTGACGTTCAACCACGAGATTGATCAGTTGGAACTCCCTTTCTGACGCCCCTCCCCTCCTCTCTCTGACGTTTCCGGTGCTTGCGGCGTATTTGTCGCGTATTTGCCGCACATTCCCGGCATTCCCGGTCAAACAAAAAGAGCAGGCTGTAAGCCTGCTCTTTTTCAAAAAGAAATCTCCGGATCAGTAACCCAGCGACTTGGAAGCCGCATAGGAGAGTTTCAGGGCGTTGGCGCGACGCAGCTCCTGCTTGACGTCGGTCACGATACCCATTTTCGTAGCTTCGTCGGCCTTGAGGCAGATCGTCATCGAAGCGCGGTCGGCTTCGGAGAGTTTGTCGCGCTCGGCGGCAACGAAGTCCAGGATGTCCCGGGTCGATTTGTAAGAGTCGTTCAACTGGATGCGCGGCGCGGTTCCGAACTTTGCCTGCATCGTCATTGCCGGAGGACCGATGTGGATGAAACTTACGAGCGATTTCTTCTCGAGTTTCTGCACTTCGGTAGCTTCCGGAAGTTTGTATCTCACCAGCAGTTCCTGATCGCGCATGGTCGTCGAGACCATAAAGAAGAAGAGGATCATGAAGATCACGTCAGGAAGCGAAGCGGTCGAGATAGGGGGCAGACCTTTGCTGCCCTTCTTTTTCATTACTGCCATGGCTTACTTCTTAATGTTACGCGGTTCAGCCTCCGAAATCTTCAGAGGTACGGCCTTCGATACTGCATTGCGCAACTCCTCGGGAAGATCCGCGAATTTTGCGCCGAATTTACGCTGTGCCACTTCGTCACGCACTTCGTTGAATGCGCGCGTGAGTTCGTTCTGCACCATGATATAGGACTGGTAGCCCGTATCCCGGGTCGTCTGCAACGAGACGACGCCTTCGCTCACGGGATATACCCACTTGCCGCCGTCGGGAAGTTCAATGTCCTTGTTCGCCTTCTCGGGCAGGTTCTCGTCATCCAGCGGATTGAGGATGAACTCTTTGGTCCTGTCCTTGAGTTGACGCAGGTCGATCGCCTCCTGTTTTCCTGCGGCTCCTGCCATGATGTCGCCCCTACCGTTGATGAACACCAGGAAGAGGTTGCGCTCCTTGACCTTGATTTCATCCTGGGGTTGATCCTCAGGAGGCATCGGCGGAAGCATGCGCACCAGACCCGTGTCGGTATTCATGGTAGTGGCCACCAGGAAGAAAATCAGCAGCAGGAAGGCGATGTCGGCCATAGAACCGGCATTGATCTCCTGGATTTTTCTTTTATCTGTTGCCATTGTGTCTTACTCGGTTATTTGAATGCGCCCCAGATCTCGGTTGCTACGGCCGTCACGAATGCGGCGACGCATGCAACATAGGTTACGAGGATGCTCGTTTCGGTAATTACGGTTTCACCGTGGCCGAAGAACCCGTTGTTCTGGAGGTCGACAATGTTCACCGTGTGGCCTGCCGAGTAGAAGTACGACACGCCCACGATAACGATGATCAACGCCAGGGACAGGATGGTTCCCTTGATGCCTGCCGGGTTCTGAATCATTCCGAAAACGGCGCAGAAAATGGCCGCAGCGACAGCGAACACGAAGAGGAAGTAACCCCACATCAGGTTCACGCTGATCGATGCGTCCGAGCCGCCGGTAGCGATCGCGTAGACCATGAGGACTACGGTGATAGCCATCAGAATACCCAGCAATATGTTTAAAATCTTTTTCATAATTGCTTTTGACTTTTTTCAGCGTTCGATTATTTCTTGTTGTAAGCCGTCAGAATATCCATCAGCGTGATGGACGAATCCTCCATATCGTTCACGAGCGAGTCGATCTTCGAAACGATATAGTTGTAGAACAGCTGAAGAATAACCGCCGCGATAAGACCCATGAGGGTCGTCAGCAGGGCGACCTTGATACCGCCTGCAACCAGCGTCGGGCTGATGTCACCGGCAGCCTGGATGGCGTCGAACGCCGCGATCATACCGACGACGGTTCCCATAAATCCCAACATGGGCGAAAGGGCGATGAACAGGCCGATCCACGAAAGACCCGACTCCATCTGGCCGGTCTGAACCGAACCGTAGGAAACGACGGCTTTCTCGACGGCGTCGAGACCCTGGTCGTAACGGTCGAGACCCTGATAGTAGATCGAAGCGATCGGACCGCGGGTGTTGCGGCAAACTTCCTTGGCAGCCTCGATGCCGCCGTTCTTGAGCGCCTCCTCGACGGATGCGATGAGTTTCTTCGAGTTGATCGTCGAAAGCGACAGGTACAGAATACGCTCGATGGCCACGGCCAGACCGATCACCAGGCAGAGGAGCACCGGAAGCATCCACTCCCAGCCGCCTTCGAGGAACTTCTGCATCATAACGTGGTGCATGCTGTCGCCTGCGATCTGGGTTTCAGCGACAACCGTTTCGGTTGCGGCAGCGGCATCCTGTGCGAACGCACTAACGGTACCCAATACGGACAGGGCAGCCGACGGAATCAAAAAAAGTTTTTTCATAGTTGTGTTGGATAAATTAAATTTTGATTAGTTGATTTTTTATTGTTGTGTTTTGGTTTCTTCGTTTTTCCGGCCGGTCGGGGCCTCTTTTCTTTTCGGGCGTTTCCGCCGGGTTATTTTTTCGCTAAAAATAATTATTTTTTTTGTCTTTCGCAGCCTTTGCGGCGTCCTTTTGTGCTCCGGCGCAGTTGCGAAAGGTTATTCCTGCACGTAGAGCCGAATCCCGGATAATTCACCCCGGACCCGATCAAGTAGTTGTAAATCAATCTTTTTGCCTGTGCGCTACGCCGGCCTCCGCCCAATGGTCCCGGTGGAAAGGGTACGTTAGCAGTGCGAAATATAGAAAAAAAATTTGTTACGTGCAATGGCTTATGTCGTAAATTCTCCGCGCAGGGGCTTGCGCAGAAGCATGCGTGTCTCGTCGTCCGGAAGCCCCAGCCCGAGTACGTACATCAGTTTGGTCACGGCTGCCTCGGTGGTCATGTCGTAGCCGCACAGGACGCCGGTTTTTTGCAGTTTAAGCCCTGTTTCGTACAACTCCATCGAGACGCGGCCCCCGCCGCACTGCGTGATGTTGAGGAGGATGATTCCGCGTGCGACGGCCTCTTCGATGACGCGGATGAACCATTCGGAGGTGGGGGCGTTGCCCGCGCCGAAGGTTTCGAGCACCACGGCCCGCAGCCCCGGAGCCGAGAACATGGCCCGCAGGATCTCCTCGCCCATTCCCGGGAAGAGTTTGATCAGCTCGATGCCTCCGGAGAGCTTCGTGGCGATGCGCAGTTCCGCCGGCGACTCTTCGGGTTGCAGGATCGCCGGGAGGTTGTAGGCGATGTTGACGCCGACTTCGGCCAGCGGCGGGTAGTTGTAGGAGCGGAAGGCGCTCAGGGCTTCGGCGCTGCGTTTGGTGGTGCGGTTGGCGCGGAAAAGCCGGTTCTGGAAATAGAGCGACACTTCGGGGACCTCGGGCCGGTCGCCGATGCGCGCTCCGGCGATTTCGATGGCCGTGATGAGGTTCTCGCGCCCGTCGGTGCGCAGCACGCCGATCGGAATCTGGCTTCCGGTGAAGACCACGGGTTTGGCGAGATTTTCGAGCATGAAGCTCAAGGCCGATGCCGTATAGGACATGGTGTCGGTTCCGTGCAGCACGACGAATCCGTCGTAGCGGGCGTAGTTGTCGCGGATCAGGCGGGCCAGGGCCACCCAGTTCGCCGGCTCGACGTTCGACGAGTCGATCACGGGCGACACCGTGTGTACGTCGATGTCGACGTTGAGGCGTTTCAGCGAGGGGAATTCGTCGTAGATGCCGCTGAAATCGAAGGGGACCAGCGCCCCGGTGGCGGCATCGGTCTTCATGCCGATGGTCCCGCCCGTGTAGATGATCAGAATGGAGGATCGCATAGCGTTTTTATTTCTCTAATGTTTCGATCAGAAAGCTCACGGGGCGAAACCCGTCGTTGCAGGAGATCATCGCCGAGGCGGGATTCTTCATCCAGCCGTCGTAGATGTTCGTGCCGCCGTGTGCCAGCGTCATGACGAACGGCGAAAGCGTCTGCCAGGCGCTGTCGCACAATCCGTCGGGTTTCCGCCAGCCGTCGGTCGTGAAAACCTGCCCTTCGTACAGGTCGCAGGCATGTTCGATGGGATTTTCGTACTGCTCCATCAGATCCCTGTGGCAGGTCTTGCGCAAGACCGTGATCTTTATTTTTTTCATGTCCGGTGTCGTGTTATGCTCTTTCGGGCCGGGAAAGGCCGTTGTCTGACGAGGGGGATGCGTGGTCGGAAGATTCGTTCTCCGGAACTTCGGTCGCGTTTTCAGGCGGCAGCTCGCGGTGGTCCGCTCGAAACGCAGTTGCGGGCAGGCCTCCGCAGGGCGGAGCTGCGGCCTGCCGATTCGCCTCGGGCGCATCGAAAATCTTCCGGCCATGACTGGGGGCGGGCCGGTTTTGCGGCCGTCCGAACATCCTTTCGGCATTGGCCGTCGTCGCTTCCGCGACCTCTTCCGGGGTCAGTCCCTTGATTTGGGCGACTTTTTCGCAGACGTAACGCACCCAGGCCGATTCGTTGCGCTCGCCCCGGTGAGGCGCGGGCGTCAGATAGGGACAGTCGGTTTCGAGCACGAGGTCCCGCAGCTCCATTTCGCCCGCGACCTCGGCCAGCCTGCTCTTTTTAAAGGTCACTACGCCGCCGATTCCGAAAACGAAATCGCCGCACTCCTTCAGTTTGCGATAGGTTTCGATTCCGTCGGAATAGGCGTGGAAAACGCCCCGGACGCCCCGGCCGCGGTATTCGCGCATGATGGCGACGGTTTCGGGCCAGGCGTCGCGCGTATGCACGGCGATCGGCAGTCCGTATTGCAGCGAAAGGTCGATCTGGCGGCGGAAGGCTTCGGCCTGCTCTTCCCGGAAGTCGCGGCTCCAGTAGAGGTCCAGCCCGATTTCGCCCACGGCGCAGAACCCCGCGATTCCCTCGGGCGGCGTCCGGAGGTAACTTTCGACCAGAGCGAGTTCGTCGCGCCAGCGGGGATTGTCGTTCACCGACGTGGGGTGCAGGCCCATCATCGGGATGCACCGCTGCGGGTGGCGGCGGCAAAGCCCGAACAGCCGTTCGTGGCTTTCGGAGTCGATGGCCGGGAGCAGCAGCTGCCCGACCCCTTCGGCCGCGGCGCGCGCCAAAGCCTCTTCGCGGTCGCGGTCGAACGCTTCGTCGTAAAGGTGTGAATGCGTATCTGTCAGTTTCATAGCTTCATATATCGGTTCCCGGGCAGCTGGCGCACGGCTCCTGCCAGCTCCAGACCCACGAGCAGCGTCGCCAGCTCGCCGGGATTCAGCCCCGTCAGCTCGCCGAGCGCCTCGACCGAAAGGGGGTCGTCCGTGCGGAAACAGCCCAGCAATCCCGCTTCGTCGGGTGTCAGTTCCGGTGTCGGGGGTTTTGCGCGCAGCGTTGCGGGATTCTCCCCGAGGTCCCACATCAGTTCGCGGATCACGTCGTCGGCTGTCAGCACCAATTGCGCTTTGCGGTTGCGGATCAGGTGGTTCGTCCCGGCCGACGCCCGGTCGGTGATGCGTCCCGGCACGGCCATCACCGTGCGGTTGTAGGAGTCGGCGCAGTGGGCCGTGAAAAGCGAACCGCCGCTGTCGGGCGACTCGACGACGATACACCCCGCGCTCAATCCTGCGATGATGCGGTTCCGCGCCAGGTAGAAGTTGCCGTTCTGTTTCGATTGCGAATGCAGTTCCGTGACCAGCGCACCCCCGCGGGCGAGTATGTCGCGCGCCACGTCCGTATGCTGGGCGGGCGTCACCCCGGGCAGGGGGTTGGCCACCACGGCGACGGTCGGTACGCCTGCTGCAAGCGCAGCGCGATGCGCCGCCACGTCGATTCCGAAAGCCAGACCGCTCACGACCGAAAGCCCCGGTATGCGCTCTGCAAGCCCTTCCACCAGCCGGTTGCAGGCCGTCTGTCCGTAAGGGGTCGCCTCGCGTGTCCCGACGATGGAGATACAACGTGCCGAGAGGGCTTCGACGCAGCCCTTTATGTATATTACGTGGGGATAATCGGGGATTTCGCGCAGCAGCGCCGGGTATTCCGGGTCGGTGGAGGCGACGGCCGCAATGTCGTTGCGGCGACAGTGGGCGAGTTCCTTTTCGGCGGCCGGAAATCCCTTCCGGCGGACGATCTGCTGCGCCGTGTCGGGACGCAGGCCGGCTTTGGCGACGAGTTCATCGGCGGTGGCGGCGAAAATGCTCCGCGCATCGCCGAACAGCTCCAGCAGATGCACGGCTCCTTTTATACCGATGCCCGGAGTCATCTGAAGGGCAATATCTTCGATGGTCATAGCCGCGAATGAAAAATCGTTTTTGCAGATGATAAAGGTAGCGGTTTTTGGGAAATAACGGGAATTTATTCGGGAAATAATGCAAAGTTGGGCAGAAGTTTTGCAAAAATCAGAATTGTTCGTATATTTGCACTCCCGATGCGCTTGGAAATTAGTTCCGAACGCTCCCTGGGCCGGAGAGGGGCCGTTTTTCGGTTTGAGTTCCGGTTGTGTGAAAGGGAGCGGAGAGAGCTGATAGGGTTAGGTTGGTGTAGAGAGGGCGCAGCGGGAAAGATGATGGTCTGATGGCCGAGTGGCTAGGCAAAGGTCTGCAAAACCTTGTACAGCGGTTCGAATCCGCTTCAGACCTCAAAGAGGGCTTCTAATCAGCTAATTTACAGCGATTAAGAAGCCCTTTTTCATTCACAGGGGCGCAAATAGGGGCGCAGCTTCTCCAAACGATTAACTCCCAAAGAATCAAAATACTACTAAAATTTAGCCGCCAATAGAGAGATTCCGTCAAGATTCTTTACAAAATTTCTCTCCGGTTTTTTCCAACAAGATAATATCGTCTTTATATTATAGTAGTAATAACTCGTTTCCCAATAGGGCGCACTATTACACCCGCTATTCGACCGGGGCGCTGGGTAGGCTTCAATAGTACATCCGTCATTCCTCCACATCAGCAATAGCCCGTCCATACAACGACAAAAGGGACGATCTCCAAGCGTTTCCATATTCGACCGGACAAGTAGTTCGCCGGAGGCTTACAAGACCTAAAATCGACCTCTCCAAGAGTTTCCCGTTTTTACGCCGCAACGTCGCGCCAAACGTAGGCATAGGCAGGCTGGCAGATAACGGTCAATCTCCAACAACACACCGCGCCGCGGCTCGAAATAATATACTTTCGTATTTAGGTATTTCGCCAATACAAAACCCCGTCTAAGACCTCCGAGCGCTAATAATTAGGAGCTTCGCCTACAAGACCGAAAACAGCGATTTTCAAGAGGCGTTTCCTTCGGACGGGTAAATACTCCTTCGAAGCGGCAGGAGCGTAGAAATCGGCATCTACAACAGCATAGCGGAGAACGCCGGGAGAGCTGGCCGAGGGCGCGTATTATAGAACGTCGAGGAGCCTGACGGGGCGCGGCTCGAAATAATATTCGAAGGTTCTCCTATTAGGCGAGGACGAGATCATCAAGAGGCGTAGATACAGCGTTCACGCAGTTTCACGTTACTATATTCTCCTTTATCCTATCAGAGCATTATAGCTATTACATAGATTACTTATTCCCCTTATTATTATTATTATCGGAGAGGCCGCCACGACCGCCCTATAAACAGTTCCCGGAGGGTTTGGGGGAGGTTCAGCGCCGGGTCGTGCTTACTTATTCTTACGAGGTTCCGCCCGAGGTCTGCCCGAAACTGACGGCTTCCGTAGTTCCCGGCGTCGTATCGGTCAATAACGCTTACTAATTCCCTCCGCACTTTACAGCGGGCTGACTTCAAGCCTTTACTCGTGGCGGAGCTACAAGCCTCCCGCCGCTTCGCAAGATATTCGGTATACCCGTATTCGTTCAGCCCTTCGGCGATCTCGCGTTCTTTCGGGGTCATTTCATCCGTTATTTCGATCCGTTCGAACAGCACGAAATTCCGGGCTTCCCGGGCGAGGAACAGATAGAGATCGCCGTAGCTGGCTACAAGGTCGGCCACGGAGTGAATATCGAGCCTATTCAGCGCGAGGGCCTGCCGGTCGGCTAACTTAAATTCGTAGCGGGGGAAATAGTAGCCATGACGGGCGAGAATATCGAAGACCTCACCCTGTCGGGCCCGGTTCCGCAGCGGCGTTTTAGCGACGATCTCGGCCGTTTTATCATAGATCATAACTTTCTTATAGCTCCGGTCGCCGAAATAGACGGTTTCATCCTTAAAGGCATTTCTCGAACGGGTCTTATAGCCGGACAGCAGGCGGATCAGCCGACGACACGGGATTCGCGTCCGCAGATTCAGCCCGATCTCTACCTGGGTAACACGGCCCCGGCCCAATTCCTCGTAGGAGATATTCAGATCGGCCGCCAACCGTTTTAAGGTACGGATAAGTGCTTCGGAGGTCAGATCGAGCAACGAAATTCTTCCGTAGTGCCATTTACGGAGGCTATTCATAATAAAGAGCCTTCCGGTCTTCCTTATATAGATCAACCGGAGTGGGTGAGGCGCGATACGGGAGGGGCCTTTCAGTCGGTAAATACCAATATTATCGAACACTTTCACGATTTCGCAGTTCTCGAAATTTCCCGAGAACTTTTCCAACATTATCGTTAAATTATCTACCATAAGCAGACGTTTTTCATTTTTACAAAGATACGCAAATAACATCCCCAATATTCACCCTCACGCCGCTACGACCCTAAAACGGCCCCAAATCGACCCCGTTAATCTCGCGGAAGCCCAGTAAATTCTGGGGGCATTACAAGGCTTAAATTTCTATAATATTTTCTTATGGATAGTAAATCTATATTTTCAATACTCGGCAAAACGCAAAAAAACGCCCCGGTCGGGGGCGGTTTTAGCGGGAGAAAGAACGAATTTTACGCATCCTCTTCTTCTAATTCTTTTAGAAACCATTTTTTTCGGCGTTCGAATACTTTCCAATCCTCAAATTTCTTTTCGGGGGTCTTCCCCAAAGCGGCCAATCCAATAATCGCAATTACAGGGGAGTATAAAATGGCTATAATAAGCCAACTCGCAGTAGATCGACCATAGTTCTCGGCCATTATAAAAACAATTCCTAAACAAATAATAATTCCGGCGACAAACCAAAGAATAAAGCCAGTTCCCAAAAAATTAGCAAGCGTTTCCATTTTATAATAGTTAATAGTTTAATGTTATAGGTCCACGCAAGTTCATCAGTTCGTACGGATAAATTCAACGATAAAATCGCCAATAGGAGCATCACCGCCATACAACTCCACACTATTATCACCCTCCATGATGCCCGTCTTTGAGGGGGCGGTGTGAGGATCGATAAATTTCACCACCACGTTACCCTTTTTCATGCGTATAACGCGCCAGGGGACGGGTTGGCCCATAACCCGGTAGTTTTCACGGCGATCAGAAGTGGCACGATAGCCCATAGCAAACAAATCGTCGATAAGCGTACCATACCATTCGCCGATGAATTCTATCACTATTCGCCGAAACGTTCCGGCGTCCGTAGGGTACAGCGTCCACTTCTCCGACGCATTATACTCGGGATAGTATTTCCCCGCCATGGGCGGCGTATCGCCAAAACCCATATCAATATACCCACAACGGGCCGAAACGAGTTTGTAGCCCTCATACACATCATTCACGCGGATAACGCGATCTGCCAATTTCAGGTCCTGAGCCGTTACGGTAGCAGTAGCCATCATCAATACGGCCAATAACAATAGTCTTTTCATAGCACAAATTTTAGAGTTAGTAACTTCCTAATTCCACAAAAATACCCGTCACTTCCGCCAACTCACGGCGCAAGATTCGGTTATTTTCGCAGTCGAATAATTTACTACTCAACGCCAAACGTAGTAGGGTTAAACAAAGAAAGCGTGGCGCTGAAGGCTTATTTTATACGGCAGGTTCTGGAATACCCGAATACTAAATAAGCAACAGCCCACGCCCTTTTTAAGGACATAGGAATAAAGTCGCTTATTCTCGTATTCATTAGAATTTTCCAGATTCGCCGTAGAGAATAAACTTACGCTTTCGCGTCAATTCGTATGTAGTACAAAGGTAGTAAAGAGTTTCAAAACACCAAAAAATAAAGGGATTAGCATTTCACTAATCCCTCTATATCATCGTTGCAATTCCAAGGGGAGCGCCAAAGAAACCAGAACTTTCGTCTCTTTATCGGCATCGACCATTTTTATACGCTCTTCGATAGACGATATATCGAGCGTTTTCAGCCGGTTCCCCTTCGTAAGGACAATTTTCAATTCCGGGTTATTCGACAAATCGAGTTCACCAATAGAATTAAAACGACAGTCCAATTCTTCCAATTTCGTATTCCGGCTTATATCTAACTTTATAAGCCGATTGAGAGGGCAATCCAAGCGGGTCAGGTTCTCAAAATATTCAATTCCTTCGAGGGACTGAATGCCAGCCGCAGGACAGATTATTTCCAAGACGTTTTTTGCTTCTTCGACGGATATTTCGCCGTCCCCGTCCAAATCGAAATTCTCGACCAAATAGGCCAAGAACAACGGATCGGGAATTTCAATGACTTCAATCGGGGTTTCTTCCATAATCAATTAAATTTAATCGGGTTCCGATTATCTATAATTGGCTATACCCGGATTTTACCCCTATCTCGTCATTTCTTCTTCGAGTTTTTCCCTAAGATTTTCGTTATATCAATCTCCCTCCCGGTTTTAGCGGATTCGAGCGCGAGTTGCTTACTCCATTTCATATAGCGTTCGGCCATCGCCACGCTCTTATGGCCTAAGTAATTCTTAATCGTGTAGGCGTCCGCGCCTTCCGTTGCTGTCAGCGTCGCAAAGGTCCTCCGGGCGGAGTGGAAGGTAATATTCTTTTCCACTCCGGCCATCTTCGCCAATTTCTTCAACGTAGGATTTATCGTCGCTTCCGAGGATACGCGGAATATCAGATTTTCGTGTTTAACCCGATTACAAGGGATTCTATCATCATCATCAAGAGCGGCCCACTCTATAATCTTCTCTCCGAAGGACGATAATGGCACATGGATTTCTCGGTTTCTCTTTTCCGGCCTATCTCCTTTTTTCGGGATCAGGTCTACGATAATCGTTTCTTCAGACACATCGAGGTTTCCCCATTTTATACGAAGTGCATCACTCAAGCGAATCCCGGTCGCACACGAGAAAATGTACATTACCAATACCCGAAACTCGGTCGTGCCGATTTCAGCTTCGATTCCCAGTAACCGACACATCCGGCTCAATTCGTCGTATTCGAGGAATATATCGTTTACGGCAGCCTCAGGTACAACGCATTCACGCGTCCGATAAGGGTTCTTTATCGGGACGCCGCGACGTTCAATATCGAAGACCACCGTCCGGACGTGCTTCAATCGGTTCGCCCGCGATCCCAAGACATCCCCATGACCGTTTTCCCGACCTCGTTTTATCAAAAATCGCTCAAAGCCATTTATCAGTTTCGCGTCAATATCTTTTATCCGTATCTCCTTCCGAAATTCTTTCAACGCCCGGCGGGTCGTATCATATCCTTTCTCCGTCGCGCGGCTTATTCGTCCGGCCTGCATTCGTTCCAAGACATATTTATCGAAATAGTCGTAAAACGAGGCATTCCCCGGGTTTTCGGGCTTTTTATTCACTACGATTTCCCGCAGGAGCGATTTCGTCAATTCTTCGCCGTTTACCAGCGCATTATATATCCGGGTTTTAATTCGGCCGATCTCTTTTTCGACAATCAGTTTCAACGCTTCGTCATACGGGCATTTCGCTGTATCGTCCCACTCTCCGGGCAGGAGGTCGATTCCCGTCGGAAATTTCGGTTCTTCACCGTCAATCCGCGGAAACCGGATATACAGAGGCATTCGCCCGTCTTTCTTCCGTTTATCAATACGCAGGTATAAAGTCGGTTTCGGTAACTTAATCATCCCCGGAATTTTTCACGAATATAGCTTATTTTATTCATTTTTACCAGAGAACGTGCTGATATTCTTCGCCGATTCCTTGGCTATCGAGAGGTCGTATTTCAGATAGCGCTGGGTCATATTCACCGACTTATGGCCCAAGTACTTCGAGATCGTATAAATATCGACTTTATCAATCACCAAGAGCGTCGCAAAGGTATGGCGCGAGGAGTGATAGGTCAGGTGCTTATCTATTCCGGCCTTCTTCGAGTGTTCCCGCAGCGTTTTATTTACCGTCGGCTCGGCATAGTTATAAAAGATTTTTTCATCACTACCCAACAGCCGCCCGCCGTCGGATTTTTCCATCAAAATATCCCGCGCCATCGGAAACAGCGGTGTTATCACTTCGGATTTAGTCTTAATCATTTTCTTTCGGATCAATTCGTTTTCGAAGTCTACATCCCGCCAACGCAGGTCCATCACATCGGAAAACCGCAAACCGCAAAAACACGAGAACTGGTACATCTTCAAGATCAGGTACTCTTTCGAGTTTTTCGCAAAGCGTTCGGTATAGTCGATAAGACGCAATAGTTCCTCTTTTTCCAAATAGACCTCCTTAACCGGGGAGTTCGGCATCTTAAACCATTTATAGGGATTCTCCACGGGGATATTCCGCTTTATTATATCCAAGATCACCGTTCGCAGGTTCTTATGTTTCGGGTTCCGGCCTCCGGGAGAGTTCCCGTTCACTTCGTGCATATAGTTATCGAAGTCTTCAATCAAGGTCAGCGAAATATCCGAGATTCGAAACTCGGGCTTAAACTCTTTCAAGACGTGAAAGGTCGTCATATAGACCCGTATCGTTTCGGGATTTAGGCCCTCTTTTCGCTTCCGTTCAACAAAGTCGAGGTAATAATCATAGAAGGAGCCGTTTTCGGGTTTCAATCTCCGCTTCCCGGCATAAAACCCTTTTACAAGGTCCATCGTCAACTCCGTTCCGTCGGCCAACAGTCGGTTAATATAGAGGTCAAGCTCCATTATTTTCCGGTTTAGCTGGATGGCAAGGGGTTTATCCTTCGGTTCCATCCGTTTCGCGTCCCAGCGTCCGTTCCAAACCTCCAGCCCCGTCGGTATCTTCGTATTCCGGGAGCCGACCCGCACCCGAAGGTATACGGGATATTTCCCGTTTCGCTTCAAAGGCTTATCATTTCGGATACATTTACAGATCGAGTAATCCGCCATTCTATTTTACAATACAATTTAACTTGCAGGTACTAAGTTAGTTACAAATTAGCAGCGGGCAAAGAGATTATTCAACATTCTTATAAAATCATCGTCTGACGAGGATTTCAAGGGGCGCAATAAGGGGCGCAGATCATCAAAACGACATAAATTCCAAGTAATCTTAATATTACAAGCGTAAAAATAGATCGATAAACAATAGTATTATAAGTGGTAACTATCAGATAATCAATCAATATAGGGTTTCGCTTCAGACCTCAACTGAAGCAGCGAATGCTGCCGGAAAGTCGCCGGACGGCGTGCGCGGAAATGGCGCGAGAGCAATGCCGGACGGCAATTTTCCACCAAGAAAGTCCTTGGAAGCTAATAACTTCCGAGGACTTTTTCTTTGTCAGGACCCTTATCAGCCTCGGTTGTTTCGTTATCGCTTGTAATTCAGCAATAACAAGGCGTCAGCCTGCTCGTCAGTATCTTCGAGCATGTCCCGCGCCAGCTCGTTGCCGCCAATTGAAAACCTCCGCATTCGATTCCGGAATACGGAGGTTTTTTGATCGAAGCCGGACGGCGGTTCCGGCATCCTTCGACGCAGTTTCGCCCTTACCTGTTCCCGGCGTACAGGCCGCTCATTATGTCGGTGATCTGTTTCCAGGAATTGCCGCCGTCGTTGGCCGCTTTGGCTCCGGGCGTCGATCGGCCGTCCTCGATGTACTTCTTCATCCGGGCGGCCATCTCCCTGATCCGGCCCGCGTATTCCGGATTGTTTATCTGGTTGACCTTCTCTTCGGGATCGTTGACCATGTCGTAGAATTGCAGCGGGGGCTGTCCGTCGATCCTGTACTCTTCGCCGGAACCGTTTCCCGCGTTGAATATCAGCTTGTACTGCGGCGTTCGGTAGGTGAAATAGCCGGCTCCCGACGTGGCGATCAGGTCGGTCCGGGCGGCGTTGCCCGAGCCGTCGAGTATCGGCCAGAAGCTGAAACTGTCTTCGGCCTCGTCGTCGGCTATCCGGTAGCCGAGCATGTCGGCGAACGTGGCGTACAGATCGGTCAGCGAGACGAGCGAATTATCGGTCACGTGTCCGTACCGGTCGCCCCACGACAGGATGAAGGGAATGCGGTGGCCGCCTTCCCAGCCGTGCGACTTGTAGCCCCGGTAAATATAGGACGGATAGTGCCCTTTCCGGTTTATCCTGTCCATGTTGATGTAACCGGCGCAGCCGTTGTCGGCGGCGAACATGACGATCGTGTTGTCGTATTTGCCGATCTCCTTCAGCTTTCGATTGACCCTGCCGACGATGTCGTCTATCATCATCACCAGGTCGCCGTAGTCGCCGATCTTGGATTTGCCCTTGAACTCCTTGCTCGGGAAAAGCGGGATGTGGGGAGCCGTCAGCGCCATGTAGAGGAAGAACGGCTTGTCGGAATCCTTGTTTTCGTCGAGGTATTCGAGCATCTTGTCCGCCAGATGGGGCTGCATGCCGTCGGCGCTCCAGTCGCTGTGGCCGATGCCGCCCTTGATTTTATACAGTCCGCCGCCGGATTCTTCGAATCTCGTGTTCGGCTGTTTCTCCGCCATGTCGTTGACCATGTAGAGGTACGGAGGTCCGGACGGCGAGGTCAGCCCGTAGAAATCGTCGAATCCCCGATCGATGGGACCGTTGGCCACGCGTTTCGTGAAGCCGATGTTGTCGACGGTTTTCGCCTTGCCTTCCTTGTGTGTCCAATCCCACCCCAGATGCCATTTGCCGATGGCCGCGGGTTCTTTCCGAAGGCCCCGTAGCACGAGGCCAGTGCCCCCAGCAGGCACGACGAGGTAATGAACAGGTTGTTTTTTCTCATCGGACAAATGGGTTAATGGTTTGAATACCCAAAGGTAGCGATGTTTTACGGACCGGGCGGACAATATTCGACCTTAAAAGGCCATTTTTCGACCAGGATGGCCGTTGCAGGGCCTCGCTTGATCCGGTCTTTTATGCTTCGCGGCGCATCGAGAGCGCAATGCGTCCGCGAACGGCATCCACGCCCGTCACCCGCACCTCGACGTGCTGTCCCAGATGCACCACGTCGGCCGGCGAAGCCACGTAGCGGTCGGCCAGCTGCGAGATGTGCACCAGCCCGTCCTGTTTGACGCCGATGTCGACGAAGGCCCCGAAGGCCGTGATGTTGGTGACGATGCCCGGCAGGAGCATTCCCTCGCGCAGGTCGCCGATCGTGTGCACGTTGGGGTCGAATGCGAAGACCTGCAACTGCTCGCGCGGGTCAAGCCCCCGTTTGTCGAGCGCCTCGAGTATGTCCGTCACGGTCGGCAGCCCCGTTTCTCCGCTCACGTATCGTTCGGCCTTGAGACCGCTGCGCAGCTGTTTGTCGGCCAGCAGGCGTTCGACCGTCACGCCCGCGTCGGCGGCCATCCGCTCGACGACGGCGTACGATTCCGGGTGCACGGCGCTGTTGTCCAGCGGATTCGCGCCTCCAACGACCCGCAGGAACCCGGCCGCCTGCTCGAAAGCCTTGGCTCCCAGCCGCGGCACTTTGAGCAGCGCCCTGCGGCTTTTGAACTCCCCGTTCGCCGCACGGTAGGCTACTATGTTTTGCGCCAGCACGGGTCCCAGCCCCGATATGTAGGTCAGGATGTGTTTCGAGGCGGTGTTGATATTGACGCCGACGCGGTTGACGCAGCTTTCGACGACCGTCCGGAGCCGCGCCTTGAGCTTCGCCGGGTCGACGCTGTGCTGGTACTGCCCCACGCCGATCGACTTGGGGTCGATCTTGACCAACTCCGAGAGCGGGTCGATCAGGCGGCGTCCGATGCTCACGGCCCCGCGCACCGTCACGTCGTAGTCCGGGAACTCCTCGCGCGCCGCGGCCGACGCCGAGTAGACCGACGCGCCGTCCTCGCTCACCATGAATACCTCCACGCCGTCCAGCCCCAGTCCGCGGACCAGCTGTTCGGTCTCGCGGCCCGCCGTGCCGTCCCCGATGGCGAATGCCTCGGCCTTGTGCCTGGCGGCCAGCGATTTCAGCGTCTCGGCCGCTTCGGCCGCCCGGCCCTGCGGCGGATGGGGGTAGACGGTCGTGTTGTGCAGCAGGTTGCCCTGCGCGTCGAGCGCCACGACCTTGCATCCCGTGCGGAATCCCGGGTCGATGGCCACGACGCGCTTCTGCCCCAGCGGCGAGGAGAGCAGCAGTTGGCGCAGGTTCTCGGCGAAAACCCGGATCGCCTCGTCGTCGGCCTTTTCCTTTGCCGCCGCGAGCTGTTCGGTCTCGATCGAGGGGCGTATCAGGCGTTTGAACGAGTCGGCCACGGCCGCTTCCATCCATTCGCGCGTCGCCGAGCCGGGCCGTACGAACAGCCGGCGGAGACTCTCGATGCAATGTTCGGCATCCACGTCGACCGCGATTTTCAGAATGCCCTCCTCCTCGCCGCGGCGCATGGCCAGGAAGCGGTGCGACGAGATGCTGCGCAGGGGCGTCGCGGCGTCGAAATAGTCGGCGTATTTCGCCCCTTCCGTCTCTTTGCCTTTGACGAGTTTCGAATGGACGATGCCTTCGCGGGCGAACGTGCGGCGCAGCGTGTTGCGGGCGCGCTCGTCTTCCGAGATACGTTCGGCGACGATGTCGCACGCCCCGGCGAGGGCCTCCTCCGGGGTCGGCACTTCGGCCGAAACGAACCGCCGGGCCTGCTGCACGACGTTGCGGGACTGCTGCGCCAGGATGATTTCGGCCAGTGGCTCCAGGCCCCGTTCGCGCGCCACGGTGGCCCGCGTGCGGCGTTTGGGTTTGTAGGGCAGGTAAATGTCCTCCAGCTCCACCGCATCCCAGCACTCCGCGATGCGCCGGCGGAGTTCCGGGGTCAGCCTGCCCTGCCCCTCGATGGTCGTGAGCACCGTCTGCTTGCGGGTTTCGAGTTCGGTGAGCCGGTCGAGCCACTCCTTGACGGAGGCGACCTGCACCTCGTCGAGCGAGCCGGTCGCTTCCTTGCGGTAGCGGCTGATAAAGGGTATCGTCGCCCCTTCGCGGAGCAGACGCACGGTCCCCTGCACCTGGTGCAGCGGAATTTGCAGTCGTCGGGATATGATTTGTTCGATCATGTTCGGAAAAATGTTCTTCGGCAAAGATAGGAAAAAGCCACCCCGGCGGCAAATCCCGGGGTGGCTTTCGCGACGGAGCAGCTTCTATTCCGCCGTGAGCAGGAATACGCCGCTGTCGTAAATCTTCGGCATCGAGGGGTTGATGCCGGCGTTCGAGAGCATCTCGCCGCTGAAGGTTTTGCCGTCGAACCAGTTGCGCGATTTGTCGACGTTCAGTTCGCGGATGGTGTAGCCCGTCTTCGGGTCGAGGCCCTGCAAGCGGAATTTCGGGATCAGCGAGCGGCCCTGGTACCGGAGGCTGTACGTGAACAGCACGGCCTGCTTCCGGTCCTTCGAAACGTACATCAGACCGTAGCAGCCGCTCTTGTCATAGGGCGTGCCGATGCGGTAGAGGTCGCCCTGCATCACGATGTCGCGGTACTCCTTGTAGCTGGCGATGGCCCGGCGGGCGAACTGCCGCTCCTCGTCGGTCATCTGCCTGGGCTGAAGCTCCATGCCGAGGCGTCCGGCGCAGGCCATGTCGAAGCGGAACTTGATGGGCGTGATGTTGCCCGTCTGGTGGTTGGGCGTGGCCGAGACGTGCGAACCCATCACGACGGCGGGGTAGAAAAGGCTCGTGCCGTACTGGATGCGCGCGCGCGAAAGCGCCTCGGTGTTGTCGCTCGTCCACACTTCGTCGAAATACTTCAGGGCGCCGTACTCCACGCGGCCGCCGCCCGAGGCGCAGGCCTGGATCAGCACGTCGGGGTATTTGGCGCGGATGCGTTCCATCACCTTGTAGAAGCCCTGCGCGTAGTCGATCCAGAAGCGCGACTGCTCGTCGGCCGGGAGGTAGGCCGAACCCACGTTGTTGGCGTTGCGGTTGGCGTCCCACTTGATGTAGTCGATCTTGTCCGAGAGTTTCATCGTGTTGTCGAAGACTCCGAACACGAAGTCCTGCACCTTGGGGTTCGTGAGGTCGAGCAGCCACTGGTTGCGGGTCGTGGGCGCTTCGCGCTTCGGCGGACGGACGATCCAGTCGGGGTGCTTCTCGGCCAGTTCGCTCTTGGGGTTGACCATCTCCGGTTCGATCCAGATGCCGAACTTCAGTCCCTTCGAGTGGGCGTAGGAGGCGATGTGGTCGATGCCTTCGGGGAGTTTCGCGGCGTTCACCTGCCAGTCGCCCAATCCGGCGTTGGAGTTGTTGCGCGGGTATTTGTTGCCGAACCAGCCGTCGTCGAGGACGAACATTTCCAATCCCATCGAGGCTGCGTCGTCGATCATCTGTTTCAGGACCTTGGCGTCGAACTTGAAGTAGGCGCCTTCCCAGCTGTTGAGCAGCGTGGGGACGACCTCGTGGCCGTGGTAGACGCCGTAGTTGCGCGCCCAGTCGTGGAGGTTGCGCGAGGCGCCGCCCGCGCCGCAGAACGAGTGGGTGTAGATCATTTCGGGCGTGGTGAACGTCTCGCCCGGGCGGAGCCTGTACTCCGAGGCGTTGGGGTTGGCGCCGGCCAGGACGGTCAGCACGTCGAATTCGTCGACCTCGAAGTTGAGGCGGAAGTTGCCGCTCCAGGCCAGCGCTCCGGCGATGACTTCGCCGCAGGTCTCGCTGAACGAATCGCTGTTCAGCGTGAGCAGGAACGCCGGGTTTTCGGTGTGGGTCGTGCGCACCTCGCGCGTCGACTCGATGCTTTTCGATCCGTGGGTCAGCAGCGTGTGGTCAACCTGCGCTTCACGCGCCCAGGCCCCGTAGAGGTGCGTCAGGAGGTATTTGTCGGCCTTCAGCGGGAGCGACGAGGAGTAGAAGCTGTGCAGCGTGACGGGACCCTTCTCGCGGTTGCGGATCACGGCGTGCGTGGTGATGACGTTTTCGCGGGCGTAGGCCGTGAAGACCAGTTCCACGTCAAGCGCCTGACAGCAGTCGGTCATCTTCACGACGGTCTCCGTCACGTTCTTGTCGGAGAACTGTTTCGAGGCGTGCGACACGTAGCGCAGTTCGGTGTTCATGTCGCCGTCGGCATGGGTGACGCGCAGGGCGGGTTCGCGGAAGTTGCGGCCTCCCGTCGCGGGATAGGCCAGGTCCTCGGTTCCGTGGTCACTGCGGCGGTTGCTCTTGTAGTCGGCCAGCGGCGCCGGGTCGTCGATGCGTCCGCCGAAGTGGCGGAAATAAACTTCGCCTCCGGGGGCGGCGGTGAGCACCATCGAGACCTTGTCGGTGCTGATGTCGATGACCTGCTGCGGCGCGGCGGCCGATACGGTGTTCGCGGCAAAGGCGGCAATCAGGGGGATCAGTAGTTTTTTCATACGCTTTAAACGGTTTCTGCGTCCAAAGATACGAAAATATGCGAAACTATACGAAATAAACCGAAATAACACCGTAATTCCGGCGGCTTCCGATCAGAACGTATAGGCGACGCGCAGGTAGCCGTAACGGCCCAGGTAGGAGGTTGAGGAGGTGACGATGTAATCCGTGTCGAAACTCGTGGTGGCGTAGTCGGGGCGGTTGAGGATGTCGATGACGCCCACCGAAAGCCCCAGCCGGTTCTCCTTGCCGAACTTGCGCCCCGCCGAGGCGTTGAGGATCACGTTGTGGCGCGTGAGCGCGTGCGAGCGGCTGTTGCAGTAGAATTCGTAGAGCGTGCCGACCGACCCGAAATACTTGCCGAAGCGCAGGTCGACGCGCGCCGTGAGCTGTTCGCGCAGCTCCTGTGCGGTCTCTTTCTGCGTGGTGTAGGAACTCATCGAGGTGTTGGAGCGGATGTTGAGCTTGACCTTGCTCGAAAAGCCCGAGTCGAAGCCGAAGCCGAAGCCGAGCGAATGGCGGACCGAGTGGAAGAGGTCTTCGCCGGTGAAATAGGGCGTCTGGCTGAAGCCGTAGTTCACCGAGACGTTCAGGGTCGAGCGCAGCGGGTTGATCTGCTGTGAGTAGGAGACCCTGCCCCCGAGGTTGTAATTGCCCCCGACGTTGGTCTGCGTGGTGAGCTGCGCACCCTTCCGTGCCGTGTAGTCGTACTGGGGCAGGTAGGTGTCTTCGAGGAAGAGCGTGCGTCGCTGGGCGATGTAGTTGAAGGTGTAGCTGCCGTTGAGCCGCACGCTGAAGGAGAGGGCCTTTTTGACGTCGGTGAACTGGAATCCCGCCGATCCCGAGAGGTCGTTCTGCAACTTGAGGCCGGGGTTTCCGGCCTGCAACGAAAGGGGGTTGGTGGCGTTGAGCGTCGAGCGCAGCGCGTCGAGCGGGATCATCTGCGGGAAGGAGGCCAGGTTGAACGAAAAACGCTTCCGCGACTTGCCGACCGAGAGGTAGACCGTCGGGTTGAGCTGGAAGAACAGCCGCGGGAAGCGCTCCTCCTTGGGGAAGCGCTCGCTGCGGGCGATGTCGTAGAGCACTCCGCCCAGTCCGGCCATTATCCAGACGTCGCCGCTCCGGTATTGCAGGCTGGTTTGCAGGCTGTGCGTGTAGGTGTCGGTCGTGTAATGGTAGGAGTTGATCGTGTCGACGACGCCCTGCGGGTCGGAGAGGAAATCGACCGCCTGCTGTTTCGAGCGGGCGTAATCGCGGCTGAAGCTGTATGAGGCGTTGACCGAACCCTTTTTTCCCAGTTTGTAGCGGTAGCCCAGATTGGCGCCGAACGAATAGTTGCGGCTGTCGCCGTCGTTGCGCAGTTTGACTTGCAGGCCGGGTGTCGAGGCCGTCGTGTCGACCCGCCAGCCGTCCCGGTCGCCGGGTGCGTATTTGCCCGAGACGTTGAACGACAGGGTCGACCGTTCGGAAATTTTCGAGTGGAAGAAAATGCTGACATTCAATCGGATGTTGCGTCTGTCGGAGTTGCTGTTGAGGTTCGTCCGGGTCTTTTCGTCGTCGATCCGCTGCTGCGTGCGGCTGTGCCCGAGTGTGGAGCCGTCGTCGATCGAAAAGGTGGTCATGGCCCCGAAAACCTTCTTCTTCCGCTGGATGTTGACGTAGTTCGAGATCTCCGCCGAAAGCGATTTCGAGAGCGATTCGTTCCGGCTCTCCTCGTTGCGCAGGGCATAGGCTTCGGTCGGGAAATATTCGGTCTGCGAGGACCCCGTGCTGCTCTGGCGGCTGCGTCCGAACCGGACGGCGGTCGATACGTTGGTCGAGTCGCCCCGGCGCAGGGTATAGTCCGCCTGGGCGTCGGTCTGTTTCGTGGGGGTCGTCTTCGAGTCGAACGAGACGCCTTCTCCCTGCCGGATGTTGTCCTTCGAGTTGGAGGCTTCGAGACGCCAGTTGCCCCTTTCGGTGTTGCGGTAAAAGCTTCCGGCCTCGGAATGGCGGATTTCATGCCGACCCGAGTAGTCCCTTTCGAGGCTCGCTCCGAGCGTGCCCTCCAGATTCCCGCCCAGGATGTAACCGCGCTTCGACTTGGTTTCGACGTCCATCACCTTCTCCTTTTCGGCCGTGTTGTCCCCCAGGCGCTTTGCCTCGGGGCTGAAATCCTCGTAGACCCGCACGCTCCGGACGTCCGAGGCTTCGAGGTCGGTGAGTGCGTAGGAGGTTTTCGAGCCGAAGAGGTTTTTCCCGTCGATCAGCACCCGTTTGACCTCCTGCCCTTCGGCGTAAATCTTGTTGTCCTTGATCTCGACGCCCGGCAGCTGTTTCAGCAGCTCCGCGAAACGGTCGTCGGCCATGGTTTTGAACGCCCCCGCGTTGTAGACCGTCGTGTCGCCCCGGAAGACCATGGCGACCTGCTGCCCGACGACCACGACCTGCGCGATCGACTGTTCGTCGACCTCCATTTTGACCTCGATCCGTCCCCGGAATTCGGTGTTTCCGTAGCGTTTTTTGAACGGCTTGTAACCCACGTAGGTGACCTCCAGGTCGACCGAGTCGCGGAAAATCCGGTCGCAGCGGTAGACGGCCATGATACGGTAGAAATCCTCCTTGACGGTCGTACCCCGCAGCGTGTCGGCCCTGCTGACGAGCGAGACCGTGGCGCCCAGCAGCGGGTCGTGCGTCTCCTTGTCCTCGACCGTGACGACCGTGCGCGTCGGCCGGCCGAAGTTCATGGGTTGGTAAGAGAGGGCGAAGGATTGGAGCGCATGATTCCCCGCCGGATGTGCGGAGGGCATGCCGACAAACCCGAGAAGGGCGAGAATCAGTAGTATGTAACGCGTCAAACCGGGGGGGGTGAAGGTTTATTGGCCGCAAGATAGTAATTTCCGTCCATAGTACAGCCGGTCCGCAAAAAAAAGAAATTTCGGCCCGAATGGGACATTTCGGATCGAAACCGCAGGCGGAAATCCGGTTAAACATTGTCGCAATATGCCGCAGGATGCGTTCGGATTGTAAGTTCGGTTAAATTCATGGTTCGAAAAGATATTCGGAATGGTGTTTTTTTCTTATCTTGCGAAACAAGATTTGTCTTGAATCAAATGAAACTGGCATGAGGAAGAGTGGATTGAACCGCCGCCCGGCGACCGCCCGGATCAGCGTTCCGGACCATGCCGACGAATTCCCGGCCCGGGTTCCCCCCCCCGCGGGAATTGCCCTACCATCTGTTGACAGTCGCGTGTTTCCCGATGCCCGACAGTTGCGCCATGCAGCTGCCGGAAGCCGTTATTGTGTCCCCTGACCGGTAAAATCCCCATTTCTCGGGATTGCCGCCTGTTGTGCGGCACTCTATCTTTGTCCCCCGAAAACGAATGACATTCTTACTATTCACATAACCCTGTTTGCCGTGAAGAAATTTTTACTAATGCTTTTATTGGCGGGCGTCTGCATTCCGCTGGGAGTGCAGGCCCAGGCTCCGAAGAAGGTCTCCATCGAAGGGACCGTGACGGAGTACAACACGAAGGAGCCGATTGCGGGCTGCGTGGTTTCCATTCCGACGCTTGAGCTGTGGGTGGTGACCGATGCCAAAGGCCGGTTCCGGATGCCGTCGGTGACCACCGGCAGCTACACCATCGAGGCAACCTGCCTGGGTTACGAGCCGCTTTCGTACAAGGTGACGGTCAGCGCTTCGATCGGGGCGCTCTCGCTGCGCCTCAAGGAGTCGAGCCTGCAACTCAACACCGTGACCGTAACGGCCCAGCGGGGCCGCAGCATCAACTCCTCGTCGACGATCGACCGTCAGGCGATGGACCACCTGCAAGCCACCTCCGTCAAGGACGTGATGCAGTTGTTGCCGGGCGTGCTGACCGCGAATCCGGAATTGACGAACTCCACTTCGAATTTCGTCGGCATCCGTGATCTGCCTAATTCGATGACGGACGGTAAGGATGCGAACAGCATCAACTCCAGTTCGGTGGGCGTCTATGTCGATGGAGCCGTTGTGAATAATAGCGCGATGCTGATGGGTGGAAAAGCGGCCGCTTTCGGGCAGCAAACCAGCCGGGGTATCGACATGCGCACCATTTCGACCGACAATATCGAGTCGATCGAGGTCATCCGCGGCGTTGCGTCGGCCGAATACGGCAATATGAGCGCCGGAGCGGTCGTCGTCAAGACCAAGCAGGGCCGCACTCCCTATGAAATCCGGGTGAAGACCGTGCCGGATACCAAGGCCGTGTCGCTGACTAAAGGTTATGCGTTGGGGTCCGACAAGGGTTTCCTCAATGCGTCGATCGACTACGCCAATGCGATGAAGGACATCCGTACGGTGGAGGAATCTTATGACCGCGGAACGTTTTCGGTGGGTTATACCAATACCTTCAACCGTGACCGCACGCCGTTTCAGTTCAATGCGAAGGTGAGCGGTTACCTTTCGCGCGGCACTACAAAGGCTGATCCGGACAATATCTCGCAGGCTGAACGCAAGGAGTTGGACGACCGGAACCTGTCGATCAACCTTAATGGTTCGTGGCTGCTCAACAAGTCGTGGATTACGTCGTTGAAATACGTTTTCAATACATCGATGACCCGTCAGTACGCCCGTCAGCAGATGGCGCCCAGCGCCCTCGGTGTCGCCAATCCCGGAGCTTTGGAAAACGGGGAGTATCTGACTGAATTTACCCCTGACAATTACTTGAGCGATATTCGGAATTTGAGTATGGCCTATTACACCACGGCTAAAATGGTGGCTGAACTTTCGGGGCGTTACGGCAAGGTCTACAACAAGGCGATGCTCGGTGTCGAGTGGAACAATTCGGGCAACACCGGCAAAGGACAGTATTACGAAGGCGTGCGTCCCATGTCGTTCCGTCCGGAGCCGTTCAGCGACATTCCTTTCCTGAATCAGGTGGCTGTCTTCGCCGAAGAAAAAGCGACGCTGCCGATCGGAAAAACATCGCTCACGTTGCAGGCCGGCGGACGTTTTACCTATATGGCGACGGATCAGCTGAACGATAAGTGGGCCGTCGATCCGCGTTTTAACGCCAAATATACGATCATCAGCAATCGCGCGCCGAAAAAGGTCCGCGAACTGTCGCTGCGCGCCGGCTGGGGCATCCAGACCACGCTGCCGGCCCTGCGGCTGCTTTATCCTTTTCCGGTGTATATTGACCGGGTTTCGTTCAGCTGGGGCGGAACTGCCGAGACGGGGCCTGTGGCGGCATGGACTACGTTCGTGACCCCGCAGTCCGATATGATTAACCGCGATCTGAAGATGCAGTACAGCAAGAACTTCGAAGTGGGTCTCGATTTCGATATGTTCGGTGTCAAGGGAGGCATTACCTATTATAATGAAAAGATGCGTAACGGTTATACCCTTCGTATGGTTCCGCAGGTATTGTCATTCCGGGAATACGCAACTTATGAAGGGACGGAAGTTCCTGTTTATATGGATGATCCGAACAATCCGGGACAACCGGTTCTGAGCGTGGGAGGCGAGCCGCTCGACTATCGGGATGAGAAAATATTCCATACGGCATCCGTCAAGAAACCGGCCAATGACGGTAAATACGACAAGTGGGGTGTCGAGTATACGTTCGATTTCGGGCAGATTCGTCCGGTCCGGACTTCGGTCGTTGTCAACGGAGCATACATGACCATGACCCGGAAGGATAGCGAGGGCGTGTTGTTGTACGATACTTATTCCTCGGTGAAAGTGCCTATTGACGGTAAGAATATCTACAACCCGTTTCTGGGAGCCTATTATGGGGGCAAATCCGTCTCTTCCGGTTCGGTGTACACCCGGTTCAATTCCAATATTAACCTGATCACGCACATTCCGAAGTTGCGTCTGATTACAACACTGACCGTCCAGTGTGTATGGCTCAACCGGACCCGGAATCTCCAGGCAGACGGTGTTTACATCCTCGATGACGACAATAATCCCGTTTATGGCGATTTTTCGAATGGGACGAATGGCAAGATGATCTACCGGGATCCCGATTTCTATATGAACATGGATGGTCAGCTATTGCCGTTCAATCGGGACTTGTACAACGATCCTACCTATGGAGCGGCTTACCGGGAATATCTTCAGACGGGCAGTGCGACTACGACCTTTGTCGAAAATTCGTTCAAGCCTTATTTCATGGCCAACCTCCGTGTTACGAAAGAGATCGGCAGGATTGCCCAGATTTCATTCTACGCCAACAACTTTACGAACTCGCATCCTAAAATGTTGCTGAAGAGTACGGGAACTTATAAGCGCGTAAATACGGATATTTATTTCGGCGCGGAACTAAAACTTAAATTCTAAAGAGTTGCAGATGATGAAAAAGATTTTATATTATCTGGTGCCTTTGGCGACGGCCTTTCTGCTGTGCGGCTGCCTCAAGGATATGAAAGACGGCGAATTGCTCCATGGCAACAGGGAGGTGCTGATCTCCATTGATTTGCCCGGAGAGTTGGCGTCGCTCGACAAGTCGGGGTTCAAGGTGACTATGCGCAATACGAAGATCGGAAATACGTATACTTCCGAAACCGATGCGAAGGGTGAAACCCGGATCGACGCCGAATACGGAAATTACAGCGTGATTATCAGCAAAGTGGCCGATGTGGGCGGAATCAGCAAGTTCCTGCATGCCACCAGGGATTTCGTGCTGAATAAAGACGGTCAGTCGGCCGGGACGAGCAATCTCGAGATTAAGGCTACGGCGCGTGGCACGATCATTCTGAAAGAGGTTTATTTTCACAAAACGAAGACTGCCGACGGGAAAGCGAATTATAACTATGACCAGTATTTCACGCTCTGCAACAATTCCGACGATGTGCAGTATCTCGACGGGGTGGGAGTCGGATTCCACACGTCGTTCAATTCGGGAAAATCGGCCGTGTACAATAAATTCTGGTTGGGAAGCACCAGCACCGAACTCCGCGATTCCATTCCGGTCAACGCTTTCGGTTTTGTTTTCCCGGGCGAAGGCCGGGAGCACCCGATACAGCCGGGCGAAGAGGTCGTGATTGCCTTGAGCGCCGTCGAACATACGGCAGACCAGACCAGCAGACCGATGAACCTTGCCGCGGATAATGTATGGGCGATGTATATCGACCGTTTTGCTGGCTCCGCGGTAAAAGCTCCGGCCGCGGGCGTTGAACGGCTGGAATGCTTCTGTGAGCTGGCATCCGGAAATTCGATCGTTCTCTCCATCAGCTCGCCGGCGATCGTTGTATATCGGCTGCCTGAAGATCCTTATGAGTACGTTAAGGACGGAGCCATCAAAGGCCGGCCCTACGGCAAGGTGATGTATCAGCCGACGAAGTATCAGAGTATGCCCTCGATAATGGTTCCCAAGGAGTGTATTCTCGATGGTGTGGAGTTCCGCAGTAACGATACGCACGTCCCGCGCCTTTGCTCCGACATCAGTCTCCAGCCTTTGTTTATCACGACGGCCTCGTACAGCGGTCAGTCCTATATCCGCAAGGTGGACGAAAGCGCTTCGGAGATCGTAGGTCGTACGGTTTATCAGGATACGAACAATTCGGCCGACGACTGGATTCCGCTCGATGAACCGACCCTTTGCACGGAGTACAAAAACCGATAAAACGAAACAGCCATGAAGAAAAAGATCTATGCGGTGCTCCTGTTGACTGCGGTATGTGCGGGGTCGGGCGTTTTCGCCCAGTCCTCCGCTCCGAAGGAGAACCTTGAAAAATATTATACCCTGGAACGGATTCGTTCGAAAAGCGGATGGCTCGTTTCGGACAATGCGGCGGGTCTGATGCTCAATCAGGCATCGCTCTCCATTGCGGAAGTGAATTATGATTTCGAGCAAGGCGGACTGCGCAACGTTACCGATGGAGCGGAAGTGAATGCGTTCGGGGTCCGGTCCGAGTCGTACCGCCGTTGGAATCGTCTTTCGTTCTACGGTAAGTTGAGTTATGATTATGCGGCTTCGAAGGACCGCAGTTGGGCGGGAAATGCCAACATCGGAGATTCTCCGATGCTGATCGGTGATTCGATTCCCGGAAATACGCGTGATGAAACCTATGCCATCGAGGCCGGGGTTGCCTACCGTATGGGGCGCTGGGTGGTTGGAGCGATGGGGAAATACGAGGATCGCAGCCTGGCAAAGCGTCGGGATTCGCGCAATAAAACCACCTCTATGTATTTGAGCGTTCAGCCGGGTGTGATGTTTACCTCGAAGGTGGTGGACGCAGGTCTTAATTTTACGTATGAACGCACGACGGAGCAGGTCGGCTATGCGGCTTTCGGTACGAATACGACCAGCGGAATGATCTACTTCTTCGAAGGCATGTGGTTTTATACCAGCCAGCAGCTCGGGGGAAGCGAAAAATTCTATGACGTCTATTACAAAGGCTCCGAATACGGAGGCGCCGCCCAGTTGGAATTGAAATTGGGAAAGAGGGTGAAGTTCTTCAATCAGTTCTCGGCCGAATACGGCAAAATGGAGCGTTTCCGCTTCGATTTGGACCAGCATCTGGGCGACAACGATCAGTTGACCTACCGCTATCTGGGGGTGCTCAACGTTGCGGGCCGCAGGGTCGATCAGCGGCTTTCGGTCGACGCCTCGTGGGGCGACCTGCTGAAATACAACAATATTCAGGAGCTGGAACTTGATCCGGAGACCAATCAGAAACTGTACAAACAGTACGGTCGCTTCCTGAAATTCTCGCAGAAGCAGCGCAGCGTCGATGCCGATTACAAACTCTACGTCAAGCGCAACGAGTGGAGCAGTTCGTGGATCGTCGATGCGGCTTATACCTATTACAAGGCCGAATCGGAATATACGATCTCCCCGGCATGCTACGATCAGGACCTGCACTATTCGAAACTGATGCTGGGCGTGACGAAGAACTTCCGGTTCAGCGGCCGCAGCTGGCTCGACGCGACGGTGCGCGGCGGCTATACGTTCGGCGGCGGAACCGAACTGGAGAAGAGCTGCCCCGAGGGGGTGCAGATCGACAACGAGAACTATCGCGCCGACCTGCTGGCCCAGGAGTATGCCTTCCTGACCAACGACCGTCTGAACGGTGAGGCCGGCCTGCGCTATACGCACTGTTTCCCGGCGAAGAAAATGAGCCTGTACGTCGATCTGAAAGGGCGTGCGGCATGGGGGCGCAGCGGCCTGATGGACGGCAGCCGGCGCGGCGGCCTGTTCGCGGCCGTGGGTCTGAACTTCTGAACCGCGGGTCGTCATTAAAAACCCCGCAGGACGTGCAAAGTCCTGCGGGGTTTTTGTCGTCGGGGATTCATAAAAAAGGAACGGACCCCCGTTTTGAAGGGTCCGTTCCTTGGCGAGCGCAGGGCGGGTTATTTCACCAGCCGCATTTCGTCGATCAGCTTTCCGGCGCCAGCGTATTTGTCCATGATCCACAGCACGAAGCGGATGTCGACGCAGACCGTCTTGAAGTTGGTCGGGTGGAAATAGATGTCGCCCGACATCGACTCGCGGTTGCCGTCGAACGCCAGTCCGATCACGTCGCCCCGGGCGTTGAGCACAGGGCTTCCCGAATTGCCGCCCGTGATGTCGTTGTTGGTGAGGAAATTGACGTACAGCCGGCCGTTTTCGCCCCAGCGGCCCCAGTCCTTGCTGCGGATGAGCGAAGACATCCGGTCGTCGACACGGAATTCGTAGTCGTCGGGATTGTATTTTTCGAGGTAGCCGTCGATCGTCGAACGGGAGTCGTAGTGCACGGCGTCCTTGGGCGAGACCGGGCCTACGGTTCCGTAGGTGAGGCGCATTGTCGAGTTGGCGTCGGGATATTGGGGCGTGCCTTCCGATTCGCGCATCTCGTAGATGGCGTGGGTGTAGCGGAGTTCCTCCTTGTCGGCGTCGATGCCCGACGTCTCCTCGGCCTGTTTGAGTTTCTCGGCGAAACGCCGCGAGCTGACCGAATTGGCCATCGCCGCCATCGGGTCGGAGAGGATCTCCTCGGCCGTGCGGGGCTGTGCGAACCAGGCGCAGAGCTTTTCGTAGCTGGTGCAGCAGGTGTTTTCGAACGCGTAGTCGACCAGCGCCGGAACGTTGCCCTTGAAACGGTCGTAAAGCTGCGGCAGCTGCTCGCCCCACATTTCGCGGGGCACGTTGTCGATGAAACTCTCCATCATCCGTGTCAGCACCTCCTTGTCGGTGGCCAGGTCGAAGTCCTTCATCATCCGGCGGGTGTTGGACTTCACGCCCGCGAAGTTCTTGTCGCCGTCCTGCACCGAGGCGATGCCGTCGCGCTGCATGCGGTCGACGAGCGTGCCGAGACGGTTGGCCGTCATCATCACGTCGCTCGGGCGAATCCACGTCTCCTGGTAGTAGCACTTTTCGCGCACGGCTTCGGCGCGGGCCTCGTAGCCTTTTTTGAGGTTGGCGAGCAGGTCGCCGTATTCGGCTCTGCGGGCCGGATCGGCGTCGATCCAGGCGGCGAGGCGCGCCTCCTCGGCGGCGCGGATGCCGATAACGTCGTAACGGCGCAGGCAGATGTTCTCCCACTTGGCGTAGTCGGCGTAGTTGCTGATGTTGAAATACTTGTCGCTGTACATCAGCCGCACGTCCGGGTCGGCCTCCATGTGGCGCAGCATGATGTCGAGGCGGTCGCGGCGCGCCTTGATCACCACGGGGTTGGTCACGTGCTCCTTTTCGCGCACGGCCTGCGACGACATGTAGCGGTTGGTGCGGCCCGGAAAGCCGATCACCATGGCGTAGTCCCCGTCGTGGATGCCACTCGTCGAGACATTCAGCACCTTGCGGGGCGTGATGGGCACGTTGTTCTCCGAGTAGGCCGCCGGGCGGCCCTTCGCATCGCCGTAGACGCGGTAGAGGGCGAAATCGCCCTTGTGCTGGGGCCAGCCCCAGTTGTCCTGCTCGCCGCCGAAGGCCCCGATTTTCACGGGAGGCGCACCCACGAGGCGCACGTCCTTATAGGTCTCGTAGTAGAAAAGCAGGTATTTCTTGCCCTTCCACATCGAGGCGCACTCCACTTCGAAGGGGGTGTCCCCGCCGTACTTCCGTTCGAGGATGCCGTAGACCTTGCGCGTCCCGAAGATGCCCAGGCTGTTGGCCTTTTCGAGCGAGTCGCGGATGGCCTGGGCCTCGTCCGTCACGTCGCGGACCTGCCGCAGGAAGGTCACGGTCTTGCCCTTGAGCGGCAGTTCGTCCTTTTGTTCGAGCGCCCAGAAGCCCTCTTCGAGGTAGTTCTTCGCGGGGGTGCTCAACGAGTGGATGTCGCCGTAGGCCACATGGTGGTTGGTGATGACGAGTCCCTTGTCCGAAATCACGCTGCCCGTGCCCATGCCGCCGTCGACGGCCACGATGGCGTTGCACAGCGCCGGGGACTCCTCGTTGTAAATCTCTCCGGGTTTGAGTTTCAGCCCCTCCTTCTTCATCTGGGGGTAGATCACGTCCCGGAACGTGCTGACCAGCCACATGCCCTCGTCGGCCGACGCCGCAACCGGGAGCAGGACGCAGGCCAGCAGGTAAAAAATCGCTTTTTTCATCGTCTTCTTGGTTTATCTCGAAAAAAGGGGCTTGCGTATCACAAGCCCCGGTGGTGTCAGAGGGTGTGTCCCTCGGTTTTGAAGGTGAACTTCGGCTCCTCGTCCTTGAGCGTGCCGTCCTTGTATTTCACGGGCCACACCTTGGCGTTGAGCAGTTCGTTCCAGATCTTCGCGTCGTCCCACATCGACTTGACGTAGACGATCCGCAGTACGGGAACCTCCTCGTCGTTCAATGCCACGTCGAGCCGCGTGATGCCCTCCTTGAGCGAGAGGAACCCGCGGAAGTAGGGGAAGCTGCGCTTGATGAGCGGCTTCTCGATGCCGCGGCACTCGACTTCGTAGACGCCTTTGGGGTACTTCGCGTCATCGCCGTAAGTCTCGGTGTTATGCTTGAACGGCGCCGAGAGGTCGCGGGTCTGCTCGAACATCAGGTCGAGGAACTCGCGGCGGCCGATCCTGCCGGCGGCGGGGTCGTAGCTCTTGAGCTCGTAGTGGACCGGAATCACGCGGACCTTGCCGCCGTGGGCCAGCATGTGGGCCTCCTTGACCTCGATCGAGTCGCGGAGCATCTTTTCGGGGATCGCGGCCGACGGGTCGACGTAGAGCGTAACGGCTACCGGGCAGTCGTACTGTGCGTCGAAGCCGCAGATGCCGTCGATGTTGCGCAGGATGGCCCCGAAGTAGACCATGTCCATCTTATCGTGGAGTCCCTCGACGCCGATGCGGACCACCGACAGCGAGTCGACGCCGGCTTTCGGCGTTGCGAACTTCATGGTCGTCGGCGAGAAGATCGCCTTGTCGATGCTCGTCTCGTCGATCGCCTTGGGATCGTAGCTGATCACCACGGCGTGGCGTTTCACGAACGTTTTCACGCCGTAGACGCCCGGCACTTTCTGCATCTTCGCGGAGAAGGCCTTCGAGCTGCCGAAGCACTTTACCGAGGTGAGTCCCTCGATTTCGTAGGTCTGCATGCCTTCGACCTGCTCGTATTCGCCCCACTTCTCGTCGATGGTCGGAAGTTCCCAGTGGCTGCCGAACCACAGCGCCGCGCCGAAGAGCGCGACGGCCAGGATGCCGGGCAGCCAGCGCAGCGAGCGTTTGCCGCCGACCTGCAACGAATCTTCGGGGCAGGCCGAGACGCACGTTCCGCAGAGCGTGCAGTCGATATGCTTCACCTTGTCGAGGTTCTTGATGTCGATCGAATAGGGGCATTTGCGTCGGCAGACGTCGCACTTGGTGCACGTGGCTTCGTCGCGGACGATGCGCAGCAGCGGGAAGACCTTGCTCTTGAGATAGATCATCTCCCAGAGGTAGCCGATGACGCAGGCGGCGCCCAGCGCCCATACCCAGGCCGAAGCCACGCCCAGCAGCCCGAGCGCCCACAGCAGGATGACGATGCCCGCGAAGGTGAGGGTGAATTTGAAGATGTTGCTCAGCGCACCCAGCGGGCAGATGTATTTGCACCAGAACATTTTGACGAAAAAGCTGCCGAGGAAGAGCAGCGCAACCGAAATGACGGTCATCCAGACGGTGATCTCACCCTTGAAGCCCGTGGCGACGGCGTAATAGGGGTCGAAATTCTTGCAGAAAAGTTCGCTGCTCGACGCCGACATGTAGAACACGTAGAACAGCAGCGCGTATTTGACGGCGCGAAGCAGGCGGTCGGCGATGCTTCCCGGGCGGATTTCGACGCTGACCTTCAGTTTTTTGCCGCCCCGGCCCATCCATTCGCTGACGGTTCCCAGCGGGCATAGGTAGCCGCAGAAGAGTTTGCTGAAAAGGATTACTCCCACGGCGAGCATGACGCCCACCATGATCTGCGTCATGGACATCGTGCATGCCAGCGAGTTGTTGACCAGGTAGCTTCCCAGTGCCTGCAGTCCGCCGAACGGGCAGTAGGCCTCCACGTCCGCGGGTTTCTCCCCGAGCGTAAGCCCGTAGACCACGAATCCCACGATTGCCGCAAGCGTGCCCCATTGCAGCAAATTCTTTAACCAATTGCTTTTTCTTTTCATTGTTCGGGTTGTAAATGATGTGTATAACGCAAAGATAGTTATTTTGAAGTTTGATTGATCCGTGACGTCCGTTTTTTAGCGTCTCCTGTGCGACTTTTTTGTATATTTGCGAAACTGCACTGCATAATTAAGCGAATCCACGATGAAAAAATCTGTTCTGATCCGTGCGGCCCTGCTCTGTCTGCTGGCCGTTCCGGCGGCGGGGCAAGTCCCCGCAGGCCCGCAAGAGAAGATGCCGCTCGACGGCGAGGTCCGGGTCGGCCGGCTCGACAACGGGATGACCTACTACATCCGGCATTACGACAATCCCCGGCAGCGGGCGGATTTCTTCATCGCCCACGACGTAGGCGCCCTGCAGGAGGAGGACGACCAGAACGGCCTGGCCCATTTCCTCGAACACATGGCCTTCAACGGAACGAAGCACTTTCCCGGAAAGGGCATTCTCAACTATTTGGCGGCCAATGGAGTGCGCTTCGGATACAACGTCAATGCCTACACCTCGCGCGACCGCACGGTCTACAATGTTTCCAACGTGCCGCTGGTGCGCGAGGGACTGGTGGACTCGCTGCTGCTGATCCTGCACGACTGGTCCTATTACATCGCCTGCGAACCCGGGGAGATCGAGTCGGAGCGGGGCGTGATCCGCGAGGAGTGGCGGCGCGGCAACGACGCCCGCTCGCGCATGGCCCGCAAGTCGGCCGAGGTCGAGTACGACGGGTCGAAATACGCCCGGCGCGACGTGATCGGCGACATGGAGATCGTCAACAGCTTCGGGCGGCAGACGCTCATCGACTTCTACCATAAATGGTATCGTCCCGATTTGCAGGCGGTGATCGTCGTCGGCGACGTGGATGTGGACGCGATGGAGCGGAAGATCCGCGACGTGATGTCGTCGATCCCGAAGGCCGAAAATCCCGCCCGGAAGGAGGTCTACGACATTCCGCAGCGCGACAAGCCCCGCTACGGACTGGTGACCGATCCCGAAACCAAGGCCGTGGCCGTGAAGCTGATCTTCTACCAGCCCTATCCGTCGGAGGAGGAGCGTGCGACGGTGGGCGCCGTGCGCGACGAACTGGCGCGCAAGGTCTTTCTCGAAATGGCGCGCGCCCGGCTGGCCGAGGCGGAGAAACGCCCCGACGCCCGTTACAAACGCGTGGTGGCCGTTCTCGGGAGCCTCGCCACATGCCGGAACACCTTCATGCTGACGGCCCTGCCCAAGGAGCACGATATGCGCGAGGCGTTGGCCGGGGTGCTGACCGACGTGGAGCAGATCCGACGCTACGGTTTCAGCCGCGAGGAGTTCGAGGCCGCACGTGCCAAGGTGGCGCGGAGCGAGAAAGCCGCGCTCGAAAAGTACCGGCTCGCCACGAACACCGACCTGGCCGGGCGGTATGTGGAGCATTTCACGCGCAATGTGCCCTACGTGACGCCCGACGACCGGACGCGGATCGTCGGCGAGCAGCTCGACGCCCTGACCTGCGAGGAGGTGAACGGCCTGCGTGCCGGCATGACCTCGCCGGAGGGGATGCTCGTGCTCGTGTCGTCGTCCGAGGAGTACATGGACAAGGTTCCCGCGGAGGCGGAGGCCTTCGACCTGATCGACTCGGTGAAGCGTGCGAAGATCGCCCGTCCCGAGCGCCGCGGGAAGTCCGCCGGACCGCTCTTTACGGAGAAGGTGACGCCCGGAAAGGTCGTCAGGACCCGCAAGGCGCCTCTCGGGGCCGAGGAGTGGACGCTCTCGAACGGCGTGAAGGTCTTCTGGCGCACCGTTCCCGAGGTGATCGGCGTCCGCAAGGTCGGGGTGACGGCGGTCAGCGAGGGCGGCTTCGCCCGCGACAGCGATGTGGAGGGCATGCACCTGCTTCAGAACTACATTCGCACGATGGGCGTGAAGGACCTCGACCGCGCCGGGATGCGCGACCTGCTTTTCGCCCACGACGCCAGTCTGATGGTGACGCTGGGGCGGACTGAAAGCGTCTTCTCGGGAGCGTCCGGCGTGGCCGACTTCGAACTGCTGCTGCAACTGCTGCATCTCTATATCATCCGTCCCAACTTCTCGGAGCAGGCCTACGGCGACTATCTCGACCTGGCCCGCGCGTCGCTCGGAAAGGAGAAGTCGCCCAAGGCGCTTTTCGCCGAGCGCGCCGACAGCGTGAAATACGGCGGCCATCCGTGGCTGCGGCGGGCGACGCCCGCGACGCTCGACCGCTTCGACCGCGAGGCGGCCCGCAGGCTCTATGACAAGCTCTTCGGCAACGTCGCCGACTTCGTCTTTTTCTTCGCGGGCGAGATGCCGGCCGCCGAGGCGCGGCCGCTCGTCGAGAAATACATCGGCTCGCTGCCCGCGGCCCCGAAGCGGAAATTCGCGAAGACGGATTTCAGGATCGTTCCCGGAGCGGCGGAATACGACGCGGTCGTCCCGGGCGCCGTGACGCCCAAATCGTCGATCGAACGCATCTACCACGGCCGGTTCGACTATACTCCGGAGAACTACGCCGCGCTGCGTTACGTCACCTACATCCTTGGCGCACGCTATTTGACGACGGTGCGCGAGGAGAAGGGCGGAACCTATTATGTCGGCGTGCATGACGAGGTCAGCGCCCGTCCCCGCGGCTACTGTCAGCTGGTGGTGAGCTTCGACACCGACCCCAAACTGTGTGAAATGCTGTTGGGCGAGGTGCAGAAGGGCATCGAACGTCTGGCCGCCGAGGCTCCCTCGGAGCAGGAGGTGAACGAGGCGATGCTCTATTTCCGGAAAGTCAACGCCGAAAGCCGGTCGAAGAACCTGAAATCCACCTCCTACTGGCTCAACAAGATGCGTGCGGAGTATTTCGACGGCGTGGATCTGGACAAGGACAACGAGGCGCTGTTCACGGCCGTGACGCCCGCCGAGGTGCTCCGCCTGGCGCGTGAAATCCTCGCCCAGGGCAACCGCTATACGGCGGTCTTCACGCAGGAGTGACGCGGGGCAACCCGCTTCCCGAAACGAAACCCGGGCGGCCTCGATAGGCCGCCCGGGTTTTTCGTGCGTGTCGCCGCGCGCTATTTGCGCGAGATCTTCAGGGCGAAGCCTCCTCCGGGAGCCATCTTCACCGTCAGTTTCCGGTCGGCGGGAATTTCGACCGACTCGCGTTTGTAGTCGCGGGCCGCCTTGTCGGCGTTGACGCCGTCGCGGAACAGTTCGGCGGTGTAGGCGCCCTCGCCCAGGAAGCCGAGGTCTATGGTCAGGGTACGGGCGTTCCAGTCGGTCATGCCGCCGACGTACCAGGTGTCGCCCTTGCGGCGTGCGATGGAGACGTACTCCCCGACGCGGCCGTCGAGACCCACGGTCTCATCCCAAGTCGTCGGGACGGAGGCGATGAACTCCGTGCATTCCGGCTCGCGCATGTAGTTCGACGGCGAGTCGCACAGCATGTTGAACGGCGATTCGAAGATCACGTATTCGGCCAGCTGGCGGCAGCGCGTGCCCTGGCTCATGGCCTCGGAGCCTACGGCGCGGAAGTTCCGGCGCGTGGCGTTGCGCATGGCGCCCTGCGTGTAGTCCATCGGTCCGGCGAGCATGCGGATGAAGGGGATCGTCACGTCGTAGGTCACCATGTCGGTCTTCTCGCTGGTCCACTTCATCTGCTCCAGCCCGAAGACGCCCTCGAAGTTGAGCACGTTGGGATAGGTGCGCTGGATTCCCGCGGGCTTGTGGTAGCCGTGCATGTCGAGGAACAGGCGGTATTTGGCGGCCGTTTCCGCGAGGCGGTAGGTGAAATCGGCGATCTTCTGGTCGTCGCGGTCGAGGAAATCGACCTTGAAGCCCTTGATCCCCATCTCCGAGTAGTGCTTGCAGACGCGTTCGAGGTCGCGTTCCGTGGCATAGAAACCGGCCCAGAGGACGATGCCCACGCCGCGTTCCTTGCCGTAGGCGACCAGTTCGGGCAGGTCGATTTCGGGGACGACCTGGAAAAGGTCGGCCTTTTTGTTCACGGCCCAGCCTTCGTCGAGGATGACGTATTCGATGCCGTGGTCGGCGGCGAAGTCGATGTAGTATTTATAGGTTTCGTTGTTGATTCCCGACTTGAAGTCCACGCCGTAGAGGTTCCAGGTGTTCCACCAGTCCCAGGCCACCTTGCCGGGTTTGATCCATGAGACGTCCTCCACGCGCGAGGGTGCGGCGAGACGGTAGACCATGTCGTTGTCGGCCAGCTGGATGTCGCGTCCGGCGATGGCGAAGACGCGCCACGGGAAGGTGCGGGTCCCCGAGGTGCGGGCGATGAAGTCCTCGCGCTCGGTCACCAGCAGTTGCAGTTCGTTGTGGCCGCCCTGCACCTCCTTGGCCGGATAGGGCGCGAAGTTGCCGCGCAGGGCCTTGCCGCCCGTGGGGTTGTAGAGGTACATGCCCGGGTAGTCCTCCAGGTTGGCCTCGGTGATGACGATTTTCGCCGTTCCGGCGTCTGCCAGGATGGGCAGGAAGGCCAGGCGGTCGTCGGCGACCTTCGAGACGGGCTGGGTGGAGTAGGTGTTTTCGAAGCTGTTGAAGTAGTAGCGGGCCAGCCCCGGTTCCTTCTTGCCGTCGCGGGCGTAGGAGACCAGCGTCGTGAAGTCCTCCGGGAAACGGATGTCTACCAGCTCGTCCGTAACGGTGATTTCGTCCTTCATCGAGGTGCGGAACCGGTAGGCCGCGCCGTCGTCATAGGCCCGGAAGTCGATGTCGTAATCCCCTTTGAACGTAAGCGTCAGCGAGTTGTATCGGTCCTCGACGGCGCTGCGCTTGTAAAAGGGCGCTTCGATGATTTCGTCGACGCTTTTTGCCGACGCCTTGCGCACCGAGGCTTTGCGGCCGAGCACGCGCCCGTCGGCGAGCGTGAGCGAAAGGGGCGAGGGGGCGATCAGCTCTTTGCCGTCGCGCGAAATGGAGTAGGTGACGGCGTCGGCGCTGACATCCACGCGTACGGCGATTTTCCCGTCGGGGGATTTCAGATCGTAGGTTTTGGCTGCGGAAATTCCGGTCCCGGCACTGAATAGCAGAAGTGTCAGAAGTAGTTTTTTCATAATGGATTATTGGGTTTGGGCTACGAAAATAGTGAAAAAAACGCGAAAATCGGCGTTTCGGGCGGAAAATCGGTTACTTTCCCTGCAATGCGTCCATCACGGCGTTGCTCTGGCGGCGGAAAAGACGCAGGTTGTAGGTGAACTGGAACGACACGTAGCGGCCGACGGCCAGGTTCGTCACGTTGCGCAGCGTCGTTCCCGACACCGTGCGGCGGAAGGTCGTGCCGTTCTGGTCGAGAATGTCGTTCACTCCGACGCTGGCTTCGCCCAGGCAGTTGCGGAAGAGCTTGACACCGAGCATCGCGTTGCAGATCAGCCGCTCTTCGAGGAACGTGTCCGTGATCCCCCGGTAGTAGTTGTAGTCGGCGTTGGCGCGCAGGACGAGGCGTTTCCAGAGGACGAACGTCGTCTCGGCTTTCGCCGTCTGACTGAAATAGGTGTTGTCGAGCGTGCGCACCTCGGAGGAACTCCGGCTCACGTTGTAGCGGCCCGTGTAGCTCAGGCGGAAGTCCACCGCTTCCGAGATGTTGCTGCCGAGCGTCAGGCCGGCATTGTAGACGTTGTTGTTCAGAAAGTTGCGTTCGCCGTTGATGATGCTCGGGATGCGGCCCGTCGAGATGCCCGCCCGGAAATTGAGGTTCGAGCGCAGCCACCGGACCGGCATGCCGTAGTTGACGCTGGCGCGCAGGCTCCAAAGTCCCGCGAGGTTGACCGGCTTGGTGTACTGGTTGCCTTCGCCCAGTTTGGTCCCTTCGTCGTCGATCACGAAATCCGGCGAGTCGATCACCAGCGAGTCGGTGATGGTGTTGGGGCTGGCCGTCGCTTCCGCCGAGACGGTGAAGGTGCGCCCTTTGGCGGGATTCGCCCGGATGTACTGGCCCGAAAGGCGGTGGGTGTAGACCGGGTCGAGACCGGGGTTTCCGGCGAAGACGTTTTGGCGGTTGGTGGTGTTGACGATGTCCTGCAAGTCGGTGGCGCGGGGATTCGACGTGCGTCCCGAAGCGTTGAACTTCAGGGTGTTGTTGCGGTTTACGTTGATGTTGGCCACCACGCTGTATGTCAGGTTGTCGAACGACGTCTCGGTCTTCCGCGCATAGGGAAAGGCGTAGTCGCTGCTGAAGGCGGCGTGCTGGTAGTGGAGCGTTCCGGCGATCTTCGTCTTTTTGAAATAATACTGGTACGTACTGCCGATGCGGTGGGTCAGGTAGGCGTAGTCGTATTCGGTGGACTGCCTGGGGTTGCGCTCGTCCGGAAAGACGTTCTCTTTGGTGAGCACGAACGTATTGCGTTCGACGCTGTTGTCGGTGTAGTTGATGCGGTATTCGAAGCTCAGGCGCGAGCGTTTCGAGAGCGAACGGGTGTAGCTCACGTTGCCGTTCACGTCGTAGCCCGGCTGGTCGCGGTCGGTGCGCGTGATGTTGCGCGAAGAGTAGTCCGACGTGTCGCACTCGATGTTGTCCGGGTCGCGGAAGGTGTACTGCCGCGGGCGGCTCAGCTGTTCGTAGCTGCGGTAGGTTCCCCCGGCTCCGACGGTCAGGTTGTGCGACTTGGCGCCCGGCAGGCGGTAGCGGTAGAGCAGGTAGTTCGAGACGTTGTAACCGTCGCTGTTGTTGTGGCCGAAGTTGCGGCGGCGGTAGACGAAGCGGATGTCGTCGTCGGAGAACTTGTTGTCGGTGCGGCTCCGAAGTTCGTTGCGGGAGTTGTTGTCCTGCAGGCTGAACAAGGTGCGCATCATCACCGAATGGCGGTCCGAGAACTTGTAGTCGATGCGCGAGTTGAAGCGGTGGTTGAGGTTGAGCGTCTTCGAGCGGTTCTCGTCGTTGTAGAGCACCAGTTTGTCCGTCGAAGTGAAGGTCTGTCGGTCGCTTTGGCTGGTGTTGCGGTTGTCGGTGCGGTTGAAGAAGTAGCTGGCCGTGACCTTTCCCTTCGCGCCCCAGTCGTCGCTGTAATTGACGCCGATGGCCTGCACCGTCGAGATGCCGTCCAGCGGGCGGACCATGAAGCTGTTGTTCGGGCTTTTCCGGCCCGACCGGTCCGTCGTGCCGAGAATGTCCTCGAACGAGAAGTTCTGGCGGCTGATGTTGTTCGCCAGGCCGACCACCGAGATGCGGCGGTCGTTGTCGAAAATGTTGACATTGCCGCCCCCGATGTACTTGTCCGCAATGCCGTAGGCGCCGTAGAGGCGGCCGAAGGCGCCCCGCCGCTTGTCGGGAAGCGTCACGATGTTGAGCGACGTGTGCCCTTCGCCGGTGTCGACGCCCGTGAACTCCGACTGGTCGCTCTGCGAGTTGTAGATGTCGATGCTCTCGATCATGTCGGCCGGAATGTTGCGGATGGCCGACATCACGTCGTTGCCGAAGAACTCGCGTCCGTCGACGTAGACCCACTGCACGGTGCGCCCCTGGGCTTCGATGCCGCCGTCGGCGACCTCCAGTCCGGGCATCTTCGAGATCAGCGATTCGGCGTCGGCGCCGAACGAGACCTTGTAGGCCGAGGCGCGGTAGGAGAGCGTGTCGCCGCGCACCGACGAACGGAGCGCCGGGGCTTCGACGGTCACCTGGTCGATGGCTTCGGCGCGGGGCGCGAGCCACAGCGAATCGAGCCGGACGGTTGCCGCGCCGACCCGCAGGTCGCGGCGCAGCGAGTCGTAACCGAGCGAGGTGACGGTGAGGCGGTAGTCCCCGTGCGGCACGCGGGGGAACGTTCCGCGTCCGTCGATGTCCGAAGTGGTATAGAGTGGCGCCGCCGCGGTGTCGGTGCGGCTGCGCAGCTCGGCCACGGCGCCCACGACGGCCTCGCGCGTCGCCCGGTCGGCGACGCGGAAACGCACCTCTGCGGACTGTGCCGCGGCGGTCGCGGCGCAGAGCAGAAATTGCAGGAGCAGCAGTGTTTTTCCCGGGTTCATCGGATTAGGGAAGGATTCAGTTGCTAAAGATAGCAATTTTGATCTTTCGGTCCCTCTTTTTTGGGGATGTTTGTGACATATTGGGACGCCGTTCGACAAGTTTTGACCATAAAATGGTCCCGATTGCCTTGCCGTTTGCGTATTTTTGTCAAAATAATTGCGGAGCCCGATCCGTTTCACTCGTAAATCTGGGAACCTTAACATGAAGAACAAGGATATTTTCACCTTCCGCGACGCGGAGAAACAGGCGGGTCCGGTCGCCTTTTCGACGATGCTCAAGCCGGCCGGTTCGGCGTGTAACCTCGACTGCCACTATTGCTACTACCTGGACAAGGCCGTGCAGTACGGCGGCCGGCAGGCCGTGATGAGCGACGAGCTGCTGGAACTTTACGTGAAACAATATATCGAGGCCAACGAGGTTCCGACGGTGCAGTTCTGCTGGCACGGCGGCGAACCGCTGCTGCTGGGGGTGGATTTCTACCGGAAGGCGATGGACTTCCAGCAAAAATACGCCGATGGCAAGAAGATCGAGAACATCCTCCAGACCAACGGCACGCTGGTTGACGAGGCGTGGTGCGACCTCTTTGCCGGGAACAATTTTCTGGTGGGGATTTCGCTCGACGGGCCGCAGGACATTCACGACGCGTTCCGCCTGACGAAGGGCGGCCGGCCCACTTTCGAGCGGGTGATGCGGACGATCGAAATGTTCCAGCGCAGCGGCGTGGAGTACAATACGTTGAGCGTGGTGAACCGTCTGTGCGAGGGGCGCGGCGGGGAGATCTACCGCTTCTTCCGCGACACGGTGCACAGTCGGTACATGCAGTTCCTGCCTGCCGTGGAGCATGTCGTCGACAAGCCCGGGTTCCACCGCCCGCTGATCGTCTCGCCCGACCGCGAGGGGGCGCGGCTGGCCGAATGGTCGGTGACGGCCAAGGGTTACGGGGGGTTCCTGTGCGACGTGTTCGACGTGTGGGTGGTGAGCGACGTGGGACGTACGTTCGTGCAGATGTTCGACGCGACGCTGGCCCAGTGGTGCGGCGTGCCCCCGGGCGTCTGCTCGATGGGCGAGACGTGCGGCGACGCGCTGGTCGTCGAGCACAACGGCGACGTCTATTCGTGCGACCACTTCGTCTATCCCGAATACAAGTTGGGCAACATCCGCGAAACGCCGTTGTCGGAGATCTACCGTTCGCGCAAACGGGTGGATTTCGGCCTTGCCAAGCGCAATGCGCTGCCCGCCGAATGCCTGCGGTGCAAATACTATTTCGCCTGCCGGGGCGAATGTCCGAAGCACCGCTTCGAGACCGGTTCCGACGGCTGCCGCAAGAACTCGCTCTGCGAGGGATTGCAGCATTGGTTCCGCCATTCGGAACCCTACATGGAGTACATGCGCGACATGCTGGCGCGCGAGCAGTCCCCGGCGTGGGTCATGCCCTTCGCCCGCAAGCGCATGGGGCTGGAGTAGCGTCTTACCCGGTTTTTCCCGTTTTTTGCGTTTCAGGAGCGCCCGCACGAGCGGCACGGCCGATGCGGGGGGGGGTGAGCCATCCCGCGACCGAACGCGCGTCGGCGACCCTTTCGGCGTAGGTTTGGGCCGCCGGGAGCGTTTCGTGCGCCGTGCGGGCCGCGGGGCCGGGCGGGACTTCTGCGGCGGAATGGGCCTGAAAACAGAGGAGGCGCCGCATTGCTGCGACACCTCCGTACGTGCAGGTCCTGTAAGCCGGGTTCTGTTCCCGGGGCGAACCCCGGGCCCCTGTCATTTATCTAGGACGGCAGTCTCCTGCCGCCTCAAGCAACCTACCCCCCGGCATCGGGCGAGCAACCCTTGATTGCCGGTATACACGGTCTTGCAACCCACGGGACGTACTGCCGGGCGACATTGCTGCCCCCGCGGTGGGCTCTTACCCCGCCTTTTCACCCTTACCCGCCGGAATTCCGAAAATCCCCTGCGGGCGGTCGTTTTCTGTTACGCTGCCACAACCTCACGGCTGTCAGGTCATTAGCCTGCGTGGCGCTCTGCGTTGCCCGGACTTTCCTCTCCCGGCCTGCGGCCGGCAGCGACAGAGCGGACCTGCGGGACAAAGGTAGGGAATTAAAAATTAAGAATTAAAAATTAAGAATTAAAAATGCAGTAACCGCTGATCTCTCTCTAATTTTTAATTCTTAATTCTTAATTTCTTATAGTATCTTCTTCACCCACCGGAACCCCTTGTAGGGCGGGTAGCGCAGCGGCAGGTCGGGCCGCGCCGGAGACTCGACCACGCCGCGGCGGAGGGAGAAGGCGTCGAAGCTGTCGTGGCCGTGGTAGCGGCCCATGCCCGAGTTGCCCACGCCGCCGAACGGCAGGCGGTCGTTGGCGATCTGCATGATCGTGTCGTTGATGCACGCGCCGCCCGAGGAGGTATGCAGCAGGACTTCGCGGCCCGTCTTTTTGGGTCCGAAGTAGTAAAGCGCCAGCGGTTTTTCGCGGTCGTTGATCAGCGCCACGGCTTCGCCGATGTCGTCGAAGGGGAGCATCGGCAGGACCGGACCGAAGATCTCCTCCTGCATCACGGGCGCGCCGGGGTCGACCTCCGCGAGCAGCGTCGGCTCGATATAGCGGTCGGAGGGGTCGGTGCGGCCCCCGACAAGGATTTTCCCCTGCGCGAGATAACTCGTTACGCGCCCGAAAGCCCGGTCGTTGACCAGCCGACCGTAGTGGGGGCTTTGCTGCGCGTCGTCGCCGTGAAGCCGATGCAGGGCGCGGGCGAAGGCTCGGGAGAACTCGTCTTGCAGCGATCGGTGGATCAGCAGGTAGTCGGGTGCGATGCAGGTCTGCCCGGCGTTGAGGGTCTTGCCCCAGGCGATGCGGCGCGCCGCGACCTCGATGTCGGCGCCTCGGTCCACGATCGAGGGGCTTTTGCCGCCCAGTTCCAGCACGACGGGCGTGAGGTTGCGGGCCGCGGCGGTCATCACGATCCGTCCCAGCGCGGGGCTTCCCGTGAAGAAGATCACGTCCCAGCGCATGCCGAACAGCAGGGTGTTGACCTCGCGGCCGCCCTGCGCGACGGCGACGTACTCCTCGTCGAAGATCTCGGCGATCATCCCCTCGAGCGCCTCGGCGACGTTCGGGGTGTAGGGAGAGGGTTTGAGCAGGGCGGTGCAGCCCGCCGAGATGGCTCCGACCAGCGGGTTGAGCAGCAGCTGCACGGGGTAGTTCCACGGTGCGACGATCAGCGCCTGCCCGAGCGGCTGGGAGACGATCCGGCTTTTCGCGGGCAGGAGTTTGAGCGGCGTGGGGCGCATCCATCTGCCGAGGTGGCGCAGGTGGCTGCGGATTTCGCCCCGGACGATGCTGATTTCGGTGAGGTAAGCCTCCTCGGGGGATTTGTGCAGGTCCGTCCACAGGGCGTCGCAGAGGCGTTTCTCCCAGTTCGCGAGCGCCGCGTCCAGACGCCGGAGCATCGTGCGGCGGAACGCCTCGGAGAGCGTCGCTCCCGAGCGGAAGTAGGTTTTCTGGGCCGCCGCGAGGGCCGAAATGCGTGCGGCAGGGGTGTTTTCGAGGGACATGGGTCGTTATTCTGGGGTTGTGACGGAACCTTGCAAAGCCGCTGCCACACTCCGCGGCGCGGCTATTTCTCGCGGAAGATGTTCAGGTGCGCCAGCAGCGGGTTGCGGCGGTCGAGTACAACGAATTCCAACAGCAGCAGGACCAGCGCCGCGATGAGCAGGTATTGGTACTGCTCGTTGAACTCCTCGAAGCGGACCATCGAAAGTTCGGTCTGCTCCATCTCGTTGATCGCCTTGACGATCTCGTCGAGACCGATCGACTGCTTCGACGAGCGGACGTAGGCGCCGCCCGTGATGTCGGCGATTCGGGCCAGCATCTCCTCGTTGAGCTTTGAGACGACCATTTCGCCCGCCTCGTCCTTGATGAATTCGCCGCCGATCTGAATCGGGGCGCCTTCGGGCGTGCCGATGCCGATGGTGAAGATCTTCACGCCCATCTGTGCGGCGCGTTCGGCGACGGCGATGGCGTCGTCGTCGTGGTTCTCGCCGTCGGTGATGAGGATGATGACGCGGCCGTGGCTCTGCTCCGTGTCGCCCGAGAAGGCCAGCAGGGCCTGTTCCAGCGCCTTGCCGATGGCCGTGCCCTGCACCGATACCAGCGACGGGTCGATCCGCCGTGCGAAGGCCCGGGCCATGCGGTAGTCCGAGGTGATCGGCAGCTGGACCTTGGGTTCGCCCGCGAAGACGACCAGTCCCACGCGGTCCTGCTGCAACCCCTCGAAGAGTTTGCCGATGGCGTATTTGGTCCGTTCGAGACGGTTGGGTTCGAAATCTTCGGCCAGCATCGAGTTCGAAACGTCGACCGTGAGCATCATTTCGATGCCCTGGGCTTTCTCCTCGCGGAGTTTCGAACCGAACTGCGGGCGCGCCGCAGCCAGTATGACCAGCGCGACGGCGGCGCAGAAAAGGATGAACCGGAAAGCCGTGCGCCCGGTCGATACTTCGGGCATCAGCTCCTCCAGAATGCCGGGGCGGCCGAAGCGTGCGAGCCGTCTGCGGCGGTTGCGGGCCGCCAGCCAGTAGAGCGCGACGAGCGCCGGGACGGCCAGCAGCAGCCAGAGATATTGCGGATTTGCGAAACGGAACATAATTAATGCGGACCCTGCGGATTGTATCCTGTTTTTTGCCCATATTCAACCCGCCGGGTCTGCATTAGGGCACTTGCAGTGCCCGTTGAATATCGACATTTCCTCCTGAATCCTCCCCTTGGCAAAGGGAGGACTTTGCCCGGGGACCGGAATCGCCGTTCCGTCAGGGTATTCGCTTCAGTACGAGGTTCGAAAGCAGGAACTCGGCGAACAGCAGTCCCAGCGCGGCCAGCGCCCATGTGAGGAACAGTTCGTGGTAGGAGATGTGCTTCATCACCTCGATCTTGCTCTTTTCGAGCTGGTTGATCTCGTCGTAGACGGCCTTCAGCTTCTCCTTGTCCGTGGCCCGGAAGTAGCGGCCGCCGGTCATGTCGGAGATCGCCTTCAGTACCTTTTCGTCGATCTCGACCTTCTGGTTGACGAACGTCAGGTTGCCGAACATGTCGATGGCCGGATAGGGGGCCATGCCCTCCGTGCCCACGCCGATCGTGTAGACGCGGATGCCCTGCGCCTTGGCGATCTCGGCGGCGGTCATCGGCGCGATCTGGCCCTGGTTGTTCACGCCGTCGGTCAGCAGGATGATGACTTTCGACTTGGCATCGCTCTCGCGCAGGCGGTTGATCGCCGTGGCCAATCCGTTGCCGATGGCCGTGCCGTCCTCGATCAGTCCGCTGCGGATGCGGGCCAGAAGGGTTTGCAGCGTGCTCTGGTCGGTGGTCAGCGGGCTTTGCGTGAAGGCTTCGCCGGCGAAGGCCACCAGTCCGATGCGGTCGCCGTAGCGGTCGGCGATGAACGATCCGGCCACCTCCTTGGCGGCCGTGATGCGGTCGGGCTTGAAGTCGCGGGCCAGCATCGAACCGGAGACGTCGATGGCCAGCATGATGTCGATGCCCTCGGTGTTGGTGCGGACGTTCTGTTCGACGTCCTGCGGGCGCGCCAGCGCCACGACGAGCAGCGCGAAGGCCGCCGCACGCAGCGCGAAAGGCAGGTGGCGCAGGTAGTAGCGCACGGTCCGGGGTGCGCGCACGACGCCGGCGACGCTCGAAATCTGGATCGAGGCTCCGCCCTGCAACGTCCGCCAGACGTAATAGCCGATCATCGGCACGAGCAGCGTCAGCAGCCAGAGATAATATGGTGAAGCAAAATGCATAGCTTACACAATTAAAAATTAAGAATGAAAAATTAAAAATTATTTTGTCTCTTTCATTGTTTTCAGGATACTTGCAAGAATATTCGTCAATTCCCGGCAATCGGTAAAAATACTTTTAAATTCGTTCTCCGCCAGGTAGTCCGTGCTGTATAACAATTCCAACCAATATTCGGTTTCATACGCTTCCTTTAATGCAATGTGCATTTTTGCGATGAAATCCTCTTTCGATTGTCCTCCGATTGCTTCCCGGACGTTTGCTCCGATACTCGTTCCGCTTTTAAGCAGCTGTTTCGAAAGTATGTACTCGTTATTCGTTTCGGAAATATGCTTATACAGCCGGACAATCCGGATTGCAAAATCGAGGCTTTTGTCCTTTATGGTGTTATCGGCCTTCAATTTTTAATTCTTAATTTTTCATTTTTAATTAAAAAACTACCAGTTTTTCTTTCCGCGGACGACCACGCCCTGTTTCTCCTTGAGTTTCTCCTGGGTCTTGTCTTCCTGGGCCTGGATGGCGTCGAGCATCTGCTGCTGTTCCTGCGGCGAGATGCCCGAAGGCGTCGGCTGCCCCTGCTGGTCGCCCTGGTCCTCCTTGTCGCCCTTGCCCTCCTGCGGGTTCTGTTTCTGATCGCCCTGCTGGTCCTTGGGGTCGCCCTTTTGGTCCTTCTGATCGCCTTTCTGATCGGGGTTCTGCTGACTCTGATCGTTCTGGTTCTGATCCTTGTTCTGGTCCTTGTTCTGATCTCCGCCGCCACCGCCGCCGTCCTTGTTCTCGTCGAGCAGCCGCTTGGTGTAGGCGTAGTTGTACTTGGCCTCCATGTCCGAGGGGTTCAGGCGCAGCGACTGCTTGTAGCTTTCGAGCGCTTCCTGATACTTCTGTTGCTTGAACTGCGCGTTTCCGAGGTTGTAGAACGCTTCGGCGCGCTCCGTGTCCGCGCGCAGCGAGTCCGCCGCGGCCTGCTGCATGGTCTGCTCGGCACGGTCGAACCGTTCGGCCTTGTAGAGGGCGTTTCCGAGGTTGTAGATCGCTTCGAACTGTCCCGGAGCCGCTTGCAGGGCCTGCTCGTAACGGCCGGCCGACTGCTCGTAGTTGCCCTTGTTGTACTGCCGGTTGCCTTTGCGCACCAGCGAGCGTTCGGGCAGCTGCTGGGCCTGCGCTCCGGAGGCGGCAAAGAGAAACAGAATGATATAGAGTGACTTGTACATCGTTGTCGCGTTTAGTTTTGCTTCGGGGACTCTTCCTCGGAGGGAGCCTCCTCCTCGACGGGTTTCGTCTCCTCGACGAAGTAGTACGCCTTGAGGTAGTCGGCCTCGTTCTGCTCGGCCTCGGGCGTCGCCTTGGCGAACTTCACCAGGTCGGCGTCGCGCAGGATCGCCGTCAGGTCCATCCGCGCCTTGTCGGGCAGCTCCTCCGGGCGCATCGTCTCGATGATCTCGTCGGAGGTCATCTCCATGGCGCCGAAGCCCCAGCGGGCGGCGATATAGGTGCGCAGGATGTCCGTAAGGCCCGAATAGTACTGCTTATGCCTGTTGTTCTGCCACAGTTTCTGGTTGTGGAGCGCTTCGAGGGCCTGGATGGCCGCCACGTGCGGCGGGAGCGGCGGAGCGGGTTTGAACAGGTCGCCGAAACCCTTGCCGCGGCTGGCGAGGTAACGCTTGAGCGCATAGCCCGCCGCGAGCAGCATCAGAAGGAAGAAAACGCCCCACTTGACGTAGCCGCTCACCTCGCGGAAGCGGAACGGCAGGTTTTTCTGGGCTTTCAGGTCGTAGATCGACTGCGACGTGGAGTCGATCTGGAACGTCGCAACCTCCAGATAGACCGAATCGGTGCTTCGGAGCGTGTCGAGGATATTCTTGTCGGCGTAGAGCACCTGCGCCGCGCCGAGGTTGTATTTGCCCTCGTCGAATGCGGCCAGCCGGTAGCGCTTGCGCAGTTTCAGCCGCCGGCCGTCGCGTTCGAGCGTGTCGACCGGGCAGTTCTCGACCAGCTCGATCTTGCCGTCGCGGGGGTCGAATACGGGGAATTCCACGACCTGCACCAGATCCTTCTCCACGTCGATGACGTAATCGAAGCGGTCGCCGATCATAATGCTGTCGGGTTCTACGCGCGCCGTGACCGTGGGCGTCTCCTGCGCCCGGGCCGCGAGTCCCGCGAAAAGAAGCGCTATTGCAAAGAGTCGTTTCATCGCTGTTTGAACAGTTTTATCAATTCGGCCACATAGTCGCCGTCGGTCGAGATCATCGCCGTGTCGATGCGGTTGTGCTTGAGCGTCGCCTCTATTTCGCCGCTGCGCTGCTGCCACGAGGCGGCATAGTGGTCGCGCACGGCCCGCGACGAGGTGTCGACCCAGACCTTGCGGCCGCTCTCGGCGTCCTTCAGCTCGACGATGCCCACGTCGGGAAGCTCCGTCTCGCGGGGATCGTAGACGCGGATGCCCACCAGGTCGTGCTTGCTCCCGGCGATCTTCAGCGCGTCGTCCAGCGCCGACTTGTCGCCGGTCGAGTCCATGAAGTCCGAGAGGATGAAGGTCGTGCAGCGCTTCTTGTTGACATTCGTCAGGAAACGCACCGGCTCCGAGATTTTCGTGCCCGCGGATTCGGGGCGGAAGCCGATCAGTTCGCGGATGATCATCAGAATATGGCTGCGGCCCTTCTTCGGGGGGATGAACTTTTCGACCCGGTCCGAAAAGAAGATGCAGCCCACCTTGTCGTTGTTCTGCGCGGCGGAGAAGGCCAGCACGGCGGCGATTTCGGTGATGATGTTCTTTTTCAGCCGGTCGGTCGAACCGAACATGCGCGAGGCCGACACGTCGACCAGCAGCATCATCGTCAGTTCGCGTTCCTCCTCGTAGACCTTGATGTGGGGTTTGCGCGAGCGGGCCGTGACGTTCCAGTCGATGTCCCGCACGTCGTCGCCCGCACGGTACTCCCGCACTTCGGAAAACGACATGCCCCGCCCGCGGAAAGCCGTATGGTACTTTCCGGCGAAGATCTCGTTGGAAAGACCGCGGGTCTTGATCTCGATCTTGCGGACGCGTTTGAGAATATCGTTCTCGGTTTCCTGCATCGTTAGGGTACGATTACGTTGTTGAGAATGTCGGTGATGATCTCCTCGGTGGTGATGTTCTCGGCCTCGGCCTCGTAGGTCAGGCCGATGCGGTGGCGCAGCACGTCGTGGCAGACGGCGCGCACGTCCTCGGGGATGACATAGCCGCGGCGGCGGATGAAGGCGTAAGCCCGGGCGGCCTTGGCCAGCGAGATCGACGCACGGGGCGAACCGCCGTAGGCGATCAGGTTCTGCAACTTCTGGAGGTTGTACTCCGCCGGCTCGCGCGTGGCGAAGATGATGTCGATGATGTATTTCTCGATCTTTTCGTCCATGTAGACGTCCTCGACCACCTTGCGGGCCTTGACGATGTCCTCGGGGGTGATGACCTTGCCCACCTCGGGCATGCCGGCGCCCGAGAGGTTCATGCGCACGATGTCGCGCTCCTCCTGCTTCTTGGGGTAGGAGATCTTGGCCTTGAGCATGAAACGGTCGACCTGCGCCTCGGGCAGCGGGTAGGTTCCCTCCTGCTCCAGGGGGTTCTGCGTGGCCAGCACGAGGAACGGCTGCGGCAGGGGGTAGGTGTTGTCGCCGATGGTCACCTGACGCTCCTGCATGGCCTCCAGCAGCGCCGACTGCACTTTGGCCGGGGAGCGGTTGATCTCGTCCGCCAGTACGAAGTTGGCGAAGATCGGACCCTTGCGTACGACGAAATCCTCGTTCTTCTGCGAGTAGATCAGCGTGCCGATCAGGTCGGCGGGCAGCAGGTCGGGGGTGAACTGTATGCGCGAGAAACAGGCGTCGACGGCCTTGGCGAGCGTGGTGATGGCCAGCGTCTTGGCCAGTCCCGGGACGCCTTCCAGAAGGATGTGTCCGTTGGACAGCAGGCCGATCAGCAGGGTGTCCACCAGGTGGCTCTGGCCCACGATGACCTTTCCCATTTCGTTGCGGAGCGTATCGACGAAAACGGATTCGCGTTCGATGCGCTCGTTGAGTTCTTTGATGTTGATGACTTCGCTCATTGTATTTGTCGTGTTATTCTGTTTGTTTTTTCAATTTTGTTTTTCCAACGTTTTTTCATCGAAATTATTGCAAATTTAATAAAATAAAACGGGTAAAACAGTCCGGTTTCATCGGTTTTTTTCTATCTTGTTATCTGTTAACCCTTAATCCCGATTTTCTATGAGTAATCTCATAAGCAGGAGGGGCGATGAATCTCTCCTTTTGCATTGCAACTGGGGTTGGGATGGAAAGTACGACGGATATTTTGCCAGCAAAGCTTTCGATGCAGTGAAAGGGTGTTATTTGGCAGACGATAACGCTGCCGTTTCGCAGACGCGGGGTGCGAACGCGAAGAATTACACCTGGTGGTTCCGGATCGTTACTTATAATAAACCGTAGCGATTATGAAAAAACTTGTTCTTCTACTGTGTGTTTTGTCGGCTGTCGGTTGCGTCAAATCATATGAGGATTATTACACCCGTTCATTTGTACTTTCATATGGGAATATGAGGGGAATATCCGTTGCTATGACAGATTTCGGATTGGGGTATTCTGTCGATTTTGTTGGCGAGGGCGAATGGGATATAGCTATGAGCGGTAAAAAGAAGGATTTCTATAATCAATTGTGCGAAAAACACAACGATGTATCTTATAATCGTCGGGTTCGGGTTTATTTTTATGATCAGGGACTCAACCCGCGGTGTTTCCGGGATTTCGTCAATCTGGAGGTGTGGAGTTCCGCCGACTGGGATGCCGAACATCCTGCGGGGACGTCGCTCAACGATCTGGCCCGCTTTTCCAGCAATACGCCCTGGCCCTATATTCAGAGCGGCTATACGCAAAAATACCATGAACAACTGAACGGTGAATATTATCCCGTCGATAAATTGATTTCGGAGCTTACGCCGGATGATATGACGCTTTTGCCCAGAGGGGGGTTTTATTTTCGGTTTGTCACCCGGCCGGCGCAGCCCGGAAAGCATACGCTTTTCGTGCGCCTGACAGCCGATGACGGAAAGGTGTTCGAGGCGAGTTGCGACGTGGAGTTTCAATAAGCGTGTCGTTGCTGTCGGGGACTGATTTCAGCGTGGGTTTTCATGTCCGCCATTTTGCGGCGCGGCGGTAAAATTTTCCGAAATCGGCGGAACTTTGTCCGAAGGGCGTGCAAAAAAGTATTAACTTTGCGGTCATGGAATCCAAAGAATCGCCGATATTACAAGGTCTGAACCCCGCCCAGCGGGATGCCGTGGTCAATTACGACTCGCCGTCGCTCATCATCGCGGGCGCGGGGTCGGGCAAGACCCGCGTGCTGACCTCGCGCATCGCATACATGATCGAGCAGGGCATTAAGCCCTGGAACATTCTGGCTCTGACCTTTACGAACAAGGCCGCCGAGTCGATGCGCGAACGCATCGCGCAGATGCTGCCCGACAACCGCAGCCGCTATATCCGCATGGGTACGTTCCACTCGGTCTTTTCGCGCATCCTGCGCGAGAACGCCGAAAAGATCGGGTTCACCGACTCGTTCACCATCTACGAACCCAGCGACTGCAAGAACCTGCTGAAGACCATCGTGCGGGAACTGAACCTTCCCGACGAGAAGTACAAGCCCAACGTGCTCTCTTCGCGTATCTCCTACGCCAAGAACTGCCTCGTCACGCCGGGCGCCTATCTGGCCAATTCGACCTGCGCGGCCGAGGACCGGCAGGCCCAGATCCCCGAATTCGGCAACATCTACAACATCTACTGCCAGCGTTGCAAGCGCAACGGCGCGATGGACTTCGATGATCTGCTTTTGCAGACCAACATCCTGTTGAGGGATTGTCCCGACGTGCTGGCCCGCTATCAGGAGCAGTTCCAATACATTCTGGTCGACGAGTATCAGGACACCAACTATGCGCAGTATACGATCATCCGCCGGCTGTCGCAGACCCATTCGAAGGTCTGCGTCGTGGGCGACGACGCGCAGTCGATCTATTCGTTCCGCGGGGCCAAGATCGAGAACATCCTCTCGTTCAAGAAGGATTATCCCTCGGCGATGGTCTTCAAGCTGGAGCAGAACTACCGTTCGACGCAGACGATCGTCGACGCGGCCAACTCGGTGATCGTCCGCAACTCGAAGCGCATGGAGAAGCATTGTTTCTCGGAGGGCGACGTGGGCGACAAAATCCGCATCCTGAAGGCATACACCGACCGCGAGGAGGCCGAAATGGTCGTTACCGATCTGCGCGACAAGGTCCGCGCGGCGGGCGACGAATGGTCGGAGGCTGTGATTCTCTACCGCACCAACAACCAGTCGGCCGTGCTGGAGGACAACCTCCGCCGCCGGGGCATTCCCTACCGCATCTACAAGGGTTCGTCGTTCTACGACCACAAGGAGATCCGCGACATGATGGCCTATATCCGGCTGGTGATCAATCCCCGCGACGACGAGGCGTTCAAGCGCATCGTCAACTATCCGGCCCGCGGCATCGGCGACACGACCGTGCAGCGTATCGCGGCATTGGCCGCCGAGCGGGGCGTCTCGATGTGGGAGGCGGTCGACGCGCTGGTCGCCGAACCCGTCACGGACCCCGTGCAGCGCACCATCGCCCGCAAGGTGGCGGATTTCGTGGCGATGATCCGCGCGCTGTCGCTGGCGCGCAACGACAAGGGGCTGTACGATTTCGGACTGGAGATCGCCTCGCGGTCGGGCATCATCGCTGCCTACCGCACGGAGAACACCCCCGAGGCCGCTTCGGCGCTGGACAACATCGAGGAACTGCTGAACTCGATGCAGGAGTTCAAGGAGCGGGTCGACGCCGAAATCCGGGGCGGCGAGCGTCCCGAAGAGGAGGAGGCCACCATCGAGGAGTGGTTGCAGAACATGATGCTGATGACCGACATGGATCAGGACGACCCCGACAGCAAGAACAAGGTGACGCTGATGACGGTCCATTCGGCCAAGGGGCTTGAATATAAGTATGTGTATATCGTGGGTCTGGAGGAAAACCTCTTCCCTTCGCAGCGGGCCGCCGAGTCGCCCGACGGCATCGAGGAGGAGCGCCGCCTGTTCTACGTGGCTCTGACCCGCGCCAAGGTTTCGGCGACGATCTCCTACGCCGAAATGCGTTTCAAGTGGGGCAATATGGAGTTTTCGCGTCCGAGTTGTTTCCTGCGCGAGATCGACCCCCGGTACATCGAGTCGGACGCCGATTTCGCGGAGACGCGTCCGCAGTGTCGGCCCGGCGACGACGGACCCGCGGCCATCGACGAACTGCGCCGCCGCTTCGACTACCGCTTCCAGCAGAAACAGCAGGGGGGCGGACGTTTCGGAGGCGGCGGAAACGGCGGTTCGGGCGGTTACGGAAGCCGCAGCGGCTCCGGCGGAGGTTTCGGCCGTGCGGCCGACGGCGAGTCGGGTCCCGCGCGCCGTTTCGCGCGGGCTGCGGAGTCCCGGCGTCCGGCGGCGGCTCCCGATCCGGCGCTGGTGCAGACGCCCAGGCCTTCGACCGACGGCATGCGCCGTGTCGGCGTGCGGCAGGCGATGGACGGCGGCCTTTCCTCCGGAAGTGCGGCGGCGGTGAGCGGCGAATACGTCGTGGGACAGCGCGTCGAGCACCCGAAATTCGGCGTGGGCATCGTGCAGCGCATCGAGACGCTGTCCACGGACCACAAACTCGTGGTGGCTTTCGACAATGCGGGCGAAAAGACCCTGCTGGCCAAATTTGCGAAACTGACCAAACTCTGATCGCGATGGAGATGCCGCTCGTATCGGTCTGCATGACCACTTACAACCACGAACCCTATATCGCCGAGGCCATCGAAAGCGTGCTGGCGCAGCAGACCTCGTTCGGAGTCGAACTGGTCGTGGGGGAGGATTGCAGCACGGACCGCACGGCGGCGATCTGCCGCGAATATGCGGCGAAATACCCGGACCGCATCCGGCTGGTGACCTCGCCGGAGAATGTCGGCTGGCGGGCCAACTACCGGCGGACGTTCGAGGCGTGCCGCGGGAAATACGTGGCCTACCTCGACGGCGACGACTGGTGGTGCGATCCCCGGAAATTGCAGATGCAGGCCGACCTGATGGAGTCGGACCCCGGGTGCGGCATGTGCTATACGCGCGCCTCGAACTACTGGCAGGCCTCGGACCGCACGGAACCCGACCATCCGGACCATTACACCGATTTCGGGCGTCTGCTGTGCAGTCTGACCATCGCCAACTGCGCGACGCTGGCCCGCCGGGAGTTGATCGCACGGTATTACGACGAGGTTCGTCCCGCGGAGCATCCCGAGTGGAAGACCGACGACGCCCCGATGTGGCTCTGGTTCTCGGTGCGCAGCCGCATCAGCTATCTGCCCGACATCACGGCCGTCCACCGGCGCCTGCCCGACAGCGTGAGCCACAGCACGGCCTACCGGAAACGGATCGCCTTCTGCGATTCGCTGATGGATATAAGCCTCTGGTTCGACGCCCGCTACGGTGCGGGCCGCAACCGCTTCCGCATTCTCCGGCGGCGCAGTTCGGTGGCTTTGTGGGTCCTTTCGTGGGAAGGTCCGGTCGGGGAATACGTGACGCGCTGGCGGCGCGACGTTGCGGCCTGCCCGCGCCTCGCGCTCTGTCCCGAAGGGCCGGGACTGCTGGTGAAAAAGATTCTTTTCCGACGTAAAAAACAGCATTTATGACGACCAAACAACGTTATGACGGCGTAATCGCCTGGTTTTCGGAGCATATGCCCGTGGCCGAAAGCGAACTGCACTACTCGGACCCTTATCAGCTGCTGGTGGCGGTGATCCTCTCGGCGCAGTGCACCGACAAACGGGTCAACATGACCACCCCGGCGCTGTTCGAAGCCTTTCCCACGCCGCACCACATGGCCCGCGCCACGGCCGAGGAGATTTATCCCTACATCCGGAGCATCTCCTACCCGAACAACAAGGCCAGAAACCTCGCGGGAATGGCCCGGATGCTCTGCGAGGAGTTCGGCGGCGAAGTCCCGAGCGACCTGGAGCAGATGCAGCGTCTGCCCGGTGTGGGCCGCAAGACGGCCAACGTGCTGGGGGCTGTGCTGTGGCAGAAGGAGGTGATGCCGGTCGACACGCACGTTTTCCGCGTCTCGGAGCGCATCGGGCTGACAACCCGTTCGAAAACCCCGTTGCAGACGGAGCTGACCCTCGAAAAGAACATCCCCGGCCATCTGCTGCCTCTGGCCCACCACTGGCTGATCCTCCACGGGCGTTACGTCTGCGTGGCCCGTGCCCCCAAATGCGACGAATGCGGCATTGCGACCTGGTGCCGCAAATACGCCTCCGATCACCGCCAACCTAAAACCTTGAAGATATGATGAAACTCGCTTTCCGCCTTTTGCTGATTCTGCTGCCTCTGGGCGGCATGGCCCAAACGCCGCAGGATTCCCTGCGGGTGCTGTGGGTCGGCAACAGTTTCTCCTATTGCAACGATTTGCCCGGCATGGTGCAGAAGATCGCCTCGACCCAAAAGGTAAAACTCTCCTGCACGCGCTTTCTCAAGGGCGGCGAACGCTTCTCGGGGCACCTGAAAAACAAGAAGCTGTTGCAGGCCATTGCCGACGGCGGCTGGGATTACGTCGTCCTGCAGGAGCAGAGCGCGGCTCCCGCGATGCCGACCGGACAGGTGGCCCGCGAGGTCTATCCCGCGGCCCGGACGCTCGACAGTCTGGTGCATGCCGCGTCGCCCGACGCCCGGGTGATCTTCTACATGACCTGGGGGCACAAGTACGGCAACCGCAAGCCCGTGGCCGAATACCCGCTTTCGAACGGATACGAGGGGATGCAGGAGCGGCTGAAGACCAGCTACCTCGAAATGGCCTACGACAACGGCGCATGGTGCGCTCCGGTGGGCATGGCGTGGCGCGCGGTGCGCAGCGAGCGTCCCGACTGCATCCTCTACCGGCCCGACTGCTACCATCCCGCGGTTCCGGGCAGCTATCTGGCTGCCAACGTCATTTTCACGACGATCCTCCAGCGTCCCTACCAGACGGCTTTCACCGCGGAGCTTCCGGCCGAGCAGGCCGAATATCTCCAGCGTACGGCCCAGCGAACCGTGCTCGACAACCTCGTGCTGCTGAATATCCGGTAGGCCGGTTGGTTTATCGCCTGTTTTTTTCTATCTTTGTCGGGTCCACCAATGCGGACCAACCCGAATGAAGTTATCGAAAGAACATATCGAACGTCTGCGGGAGATGCTCGCCCGACCCGGGCAGCGCATCGTCGTCGTCTCCCACACCAACCCCGACGGCGACGCCGTCGGATCGTCGCTCGCATGGGCCGAGGTCCTGCGTACGATGGGACATGCGGTGACCTGCGTCGTGCCCAATAAATACCCCTATTTCCTCGACTGGATGCCCGGGATCGACGAGGTGGTGATCTTCAAGACCGACACCGAAGGGCGCGCACGGCGCGCCATCGCGGAGGCCGACATGATCTTCTGCCTCGATTTCAACGCCGTTTCGCGGCTCGAAATCCTCAGCGACACCATCGAGGCCAACACCACGGCCCGCCGCGTGCTGATCGACCATCACCTCTCGCCCGACGAGGGCTTCGACCTGATGTTCTCGCATCCCGATTCGTCGAGCACGTGTTTTCTGGTGTACAGCATCGTCGAGGCGATGTGCGGCGCCGGGGCTATCACACGCCGCATGGCCGAGTCGCTCTACGTGGGCATGATGACCGACACGGGCAATTTCGCCTTCTCGTTCCTCACCCCGGAGCTGTTCCGCGCCGTGGCCGTGCTGGTCGAGAAGGGCATCTCGATCCCCGACATTCACAACAGCGTCTACAACGCCTATACCGAGGGCCGCGCGCGGCTGTTCGGCTATGCCATCAACCGCAAGATGGAGGTGATCCAGGACGGGACGGTGGCCTACATGTCCTTGCTGGAGAACGAGATGCGCCGCTTCCAGTTCCAGCAGGGCGACAGCGAGGGATTCGTCAACTACGCCCTCACGATCAAAAAGGTCAAGATGTCGGCCATGTTTCTCGCCCACCGCAAGTTCATCCGCGTGTCGCTGCGCTCGCGGGGCGACGTCGACGTCAACCTCTTCGCCCGGAAGTATTTCAGCGGCGGCGGCCACAAGAACGCCGCGGGGGGCAAGTCGTTCGTCTCGATGCAGGAGACCATCGACCACTACGTCCGTTCGGTCAGGGAGTTCGCCGACGAAGGCCATCTGGGCTGACGCCTTATGGACGATTTCCGCCTCAAGGTCTTTATCGCCGCGGCCCGGACGTTGAGTTTCACCCGGGCCGCCGAACAACTCTACATTTCGCAGCCCGCCGTCAGCAAGCATGTCGGCGAGCTGGAATCCCGTTATAAGGTGCAGCTTTTCACCCGCCGCGGCAGCCGTCTGGAGCTGACCGATGCGGGGCGTACGATGCTGGAGGCGGCCGGGCGGCTTCTCGACGACTACCGCCGCCTCGAATACGAGATGAGCCTCTGCGCCGACCAGACCGGGGGCGAACTCCGCCTCGGGGCCAGCACGACCATCGCGCAGTACCTCCTTCCGCCGATTCTGGCGCACTTCACGGCGCGCTTTCCCGGGGTGCGGGTCTCGATGTCGTCGGGCAACAGCGCCGAGGTCGAGCAGGCGTTGGGCGAACATGCCGTGGATCTGGGGCTGGTCGAGAGCCTCAGCCGCCGGCAGGGGCTGCACTACACGCTTTTCAGGCCCGACGAATTGGTGCTGGTGGCCCGTCCGGGCGGGAAATACGCCCGCCGGGAGACGGTGACGCCCGAGGAGCTGCCGCGCATCCCGCTGGTGTTGCGCGAAAGCGGCTCGGGGACGCTCGAGGTGATCGCCGCGGCCCTTGCGGCCAGAGGCATCCGTCTCTCGCAGCTCGATGTGACGATGCGCCTCGGGTCGACCGAGGGGATCAAGGCCTTCGTCCGCAACAGCGACGCCATGGCCATCGTATCGGTGATTTCGGTGGTGGATGAACTGCGCAGCGGCGCGCTGCGGATCGTCGACATCGAGGGGCTGACGCTCTCCCGCGATTTCGTTTTCGTGCATGCCGAAGCCGAACCTGCGCGTCTGGCGCGGCGGTTCATCGACTTCGCCCGGGCGGATTTCTGACCGCCGGCCCCCGGTTTCCTTATCCCTGCGTCATAACTTCAGGTTATCCCGGATAACCAAATCTTGTTTCGTATCCCGATAAAAGATGCGACCTTTGCCGTCGCAATGAAGCAAAAGTTATCGGTCGTCATTAAAATTGCAAGGATATGTTGGAAAAAGGTAACAGGGCGAACACCCTGCACGGAATTCTCCTGATCGCGCTGTTTTCGTTCGCGGCATTTTACATCGCCGAAATCCCCGTTGTCAGACGGCTCTCGTTCAGCCCCCTGATCGTCGGCATCGTGCTGGGCATGCTCTACGCCAACAGCCTGCGCAACCGGCTGCCCGAAACCTGGGTCCCGGGCATCCGGTTCTGCACGAAGCAGGTGCTGCGCTGGGGCATCGTCCTCTACGGGTTCCGCCTGACGCTGGCCCAGGTGGCGGCCGTGGGCGTGCCGGCCGTCGTCGTGGACCTGATCGTCGTGACGGTCACCATTCTGGGGGGCGTTCTGCTGGGCCGCCTGCTGAAGATCGACCGCGACACGGCGCTGATGACTTCGACGGGCAGCGCCATCTGCGGCGCGGCGGCCGTGCTGGGGGCCGAGCCGGTGGTGAAGTGCGAGGGGTACAAAACCGCCATCGCCGTCTCCACGGTCGTCATTTTCGGAACTCTCTCGATGTTTCTCTATCCGGTCATGTACCGCACGGGTATGCTCAACGGGATGACCGACACGGAAGTGGCCGTCTACACGGGCAGCACGCTGCACGAGGTGGCCCACGTGGCCGGGGCGGGCAACGCGATGGACCCCACCGATGCGCTGGGGATCGCCGGAACGGCCACCATCACCAAGATGATCCGCGTCATGCTGCTCGCGCCCGTGCTCGTGATCATGGGCTTCGTGCTGGCGGGCCGCCGGAAGGAATCCGGGGGCGAAACGGGAAAACGCAGGATCGCCGTGCCGTGGTTCGCCTTCGGGTTCATCGGGATCATCGGTCTCAATTCGCTGCTGCAAAGCCTCTGCGGGGTGGAGACGGTCCGGGAAATTCCGCTCAACGGGACCATCGAGTACGTCGATACCTTCATGCTGACGATGGCCATGACGGCGCTGGGGACCGAAACGAGCCTCGACAAATTCAGGCAGGCGGGGGCCAGGCCTTTCGTGCTGGCCGGCCTGCTCTACGTCTGGCTGGTGGCGGGCGGTTACTTCGTCACGAAATACGTGGTCGGCATGTTGTAGCGGCCGCTTTACAGTCTCGGCAGCTCCGGATTCTCGTGCTCGGAGTAGCGGAGCACCCGTTCCCGAATGAAGTCCGCGAAACCGCGGGCCTCTTCGTATGTAAGGGCCTCGGGATAGCTCATCAGCACCAGCCGGTGGGGATGGAACGGCCGCCGGAACGAGGGGTGGATGTACGCGTAGGGATTGGCGACGAAACCCAGCCGCTGGTAGAAATGCTGGCGGCGGACCGAGATTTCATCCTCCGGCGGGTCGATTTCCAGAATGACGCGCCGCCCTTGGCAAAAGGCCGCGAGGGCTTTTGAACCCATGTTCTGTCCCCGCAGGCGGGGCGAGACGGCCAGGTGCTCGACGTAGCGGTAATCCCCGGCGTTCCAGTGGAAGAGGATGCCGATGAACTCGTCGCCGCGCCAGATGCCGTCGGCCTCGAAATGCGGGTCGCCGAAAGCGCGGTCGTAACCCGTGCCGTCCCAGCGTTCGCAGTCGGGGAAGGAGGCTTCGTAAAGCGCCCATGCTTCGGCCCAGCCCTTGTCCGAGCGTGATTTGAACGGTATGAATCGCAGTTGCTGTGTCATGGTTTCCAATTTTCGGCAAGATACGGCAAATTTCGCATAAAACCCAATTTTCACGACTGCCCGAACGAGCCGCAGCCGCTTCTGCGGCGCCCTGCCCGTTTGCCGGGAGCGGAAAAATCCCCGGAGCTTCGGCCCGGGGATTTCCGGTTTCCGGGGGGGGCGGAAAGGGACGCTCCGAAAAAAAAATCGCACGGCGTGGGTCGGTATCCGGAAAAGGCGTGTCTACCGGGTGAAGACAAAGAGAAGAAATCTGTTTTGTGTAAATGATATGCAGAAAGAGATAGACAGACTGATCAATTCGTACCGGAGCAACGCTTTGAATAAGGAGGAGGCCGGTATGCTGGCGGGATGGCTGGAGGAGTCGGATGAAAACCGGGCTTATTTCAGGGAGTGTCTCGCCAGACGGGAGCTGCCCGCGTCGGCCAAGGCGGAGCGGGAATGGGCGCGTTTCGCAGCCCGCAACAAGATCCTGTTCGCTGTCCCCGAGGTCGCCGGACGGCGCCGGAGTCGGTTCCTGCGCTATGTGGCGGCGGCCGCCGTGGTTGCGGCGGGCGTTTGCGCCGTGTGGTTCTGGCAGCGCACCCCCGATGTCGCGTCCGAAGCCGGGGCCGGGGCGGAGATCAGCGCCGCACAGCCCCTGGAATACCGCACGGCGTGCGGCGAGAGGCTCGACATCGTGCTGCCCGACGGGTCGAAGGTCTGCATGAATTCCGAGGCGACGCTCACCGTGGACCCGGGATTCGGGAAGGCGACGCGCGAGATCGAGTTCGACGGCGAGGCGTTTTTCACCATTTCGCCCGACAAAAACTGTCCGTTCATCATCCACAGCGCCAACAACAACTATACGGTGCTGGGAACGTCGTTCAACCTGCAATCCTACGCCCGGGAGAATTTCGCCGTGGTGACGCTCCATACGGGGTGTTTGCAGGCGCAGGCCCGGAAGGACGTCATCATCCTCGACCCCCTCGACACGGCGATCGTCTTCTGGATCGCAGCCTCGGCCCTGTCGTTCATCCTCGCGCTGTTCGTCTCGAAGAAGTCGCACGCGTAAGAACCTTCAGACTGAAACGATGTGCGTGCGATTCGATCTCATGCGCCCTTGCGGCGTGAATCGCTATGCGCTGGCCCTTGTTGCCCGGGCGCCGGCCGGGGATGGGGCCTTGCTGTCAATGTGACGAGCGGTGCAAGTGGGGGGGGCGAACAAAACGAAAATGAAAAACCGCAGCCGATTGACAATCAGCTGCGGTTTTGTTTTCGTGTGCCCAGGACAATATTTGAAAATTGCAATTTTATACCTTTTGTAAATACGTTGATAATTAGCTACTTTTATGTGTATTGCAAAGATAATCAACATATTGTATTTGTCAATAAAATTGCGTAATATTGCAAAATATTTTATTGTGTGGTGCAAATGTGGTGCAAATTTTTTAACTTGCACCACGGATTAACAGATTTTGTAATATGGCATCGGTTACGGCTTTTATACGGGTATCAAGAAAACGGATAGATCGGGCAAATGTCCGCTTTCGGTTACGAGACGGTCGAAATATTCAATTATATCATGCTTCCGAATTGGAGATTAACCCATCCGATTGGGATGCTATCCGACAGGAGATTAAAGCGAAGGTTCTTTATGATGCGGAAAAACGGGCAATGTTCAACAAGGCGGTGGCCGACCGTAAGAATATGATGTTAGAGATATATAACGCCGTACCCAGTACGGAGACTTTGACATCTGATTGGCTGGATCAGGAGATTGATAAACGTCTGCATCCTGATAGATATGCCGTTAAGGAGCACCGGCAAACCTTTTTCGAGGCTTACGAAGAGTTTATCAAGAAGCGTAAGTTGTCCGATTGGCGGGTGCGGGCTATTCAGGTCGTAATCCGAGCGTTGAGGCGGTATGAATTATATGCCCGCCGGACGATGGATAGTCGGTTTACGCTCGACTTTGACGCTGTGACGCCGCTGGTGCTACGGGACATCGAGGAGTTCCTTCGCAATGAATACACCTTCTGCGACCAATACCCCGAAATCTACGAGGCCGTTCCTGAAAGTCGGAAACCTCAACCAAGAGGGCAGAATACGATCAACGGCATACTCACCAAACTGCGCACGTTTTTCATTTGGGCGAATGACGTAGGCAAGACAACCAATAACCCTTTTCGGAATTATCCCGTAGAGGAGTGTGTATACGGGACGCCGTACTACATTACGATTGACGAGCGTAACAAGATTTATCGCACCAATCTTACCAGACATCCGCAACTTGCCATTCAGCGGGATGTATTCGTTTTTCAATGTCTGATAGGTTGCCGTGTGGGCGATCTCTATAAGTTGACCCGAGATAATTTGATTAATGGAGCGGTTGAGTATATTCCCCGCAAAACAAAGGACGGCCACCCGGTGACGGTCCGTGTACCCCTTAACTCGATAGCACATGAAATATTGAACCGTTATGCAGATTATGCCGGCTCGTCGCTTTTTCCACTTATGGCTGAACAGCAGTATAACAAAGCGATTAAACGGATTTTCCTCGCTGCGGGATTGAAACGTAAAGTAACAATCTTGAATCCGCTGACTCGAGAGGCGGAACAGCGTCCGATTTGGGAAGTAGCCTCGTCGCATCTCGCCCGCCGGGCATTCGTCGGCAACCTCTACAAGCAGGTGAAAGACCCGAACTTGGTGGGGGCGTTGTCTGGCCACAAGGAAGGAAGCCGGGCATTTGCCCGTTATCGGGACATCGACGACGAGATGAAAAACGAACTGGTTAAAATGTTGGAATAATATGTCAGATAAAAAATTCTTTACGGTTCCTATTGGATTGCTTCGGGGATTGTTAATTGGTGAAAAAACGCCTTATAATTGCGTGCAGCAGTTTGTTGATTATTCCTTATATCGTCATGCCGTATCTTTGCCTTATAGCGATGAAAATGATATGATTTCACAGTTGAAAGCTGCTGCCGATTATTTGGAAGTCAGAGTATCTGACTATAATCACATTAATACAAATGGAGGTGCTTTGTATAAGGAATATCAAAATAAACCATTTTGTCTTATTTCGAAAACATTAGCTTGGGATTACAATAATAACTCGGATAAAAAAACGCCTTATGAAATAGCTTTATTTTGTGCCTATTGTGCGACTTTAAGTATCATCGGTACGAGTGAGTATAAGAAAGTCCCTAAATCGCTGATTGTAGCTCGTATGTTTGGGTTCGATACAATATCGGCATACGATGAGGCGTATCCCAAATCTATAAAAGGGAAGATAACGGCGGCAAAACGCAACGAATTAGCATGGCGAAAGATGTATGCAACTCGGTATCATATCGACAAAATTTTAACTGATTTGGAATTGTCGTGGGGACTTCGCAGATATTCCAATCATTCAAGAGGTATGTTCATTTCATATAAAGCAACGCTTGAACGTCTGGCGATGGTATGCGAGACGACAAAAAGATCTACCCGTGTGGCTGGATTACTGGCACAAAAACAAGCTGCCCGACAAGCAGCAACAAAACAGCATAAAGCGAGCACCTAAATAAAAAATCTGCAATAATAGAACATTGGTAGAACATTAATACAGCACCTAAATAAATAAATTTAATAAAATAATATTAATTAAATAATTGAAAAAAATGTATCTCCTCCTTCCTCTATCAGGATGAGATGATTTTGTTGAGTAAACAATTTACATTTATTTTTTCCTGAAAAAAGAAAAAGTTGCGCAAAAAAGAAAGCAGCCGTTATCGGGTTTCCGGTGCGGTTGCTTCTTTTTATTCGGTTGCTATGTTTTTGTAGAAAAAATGTTAACTTTTTTATAGAAATTTCTTGCATAATGTGCCGATGTCGTGCACCTTTGTCGCAGATGCTTGTGAAGTAGCAAGCCACGGATCATTCGGAATAACAAAATCAAAGGGTCTGTTGGCGCAAGCTGGCAGGCCCTATTTATTAACTTAACCGGGTGTGAAGGAGCACCCTAACAGACGCTATGACAAATATAACGTCAATGATGGAAAACGGAGCCAATATCACCGTGGCCATCACATTGGAAGATTTGAGGCGGTTTCATCAAGAAGTAATCGCTGATACAAAAAAAGAGTTGGAGGCGCAGATCGCCGAGGACAAAGGCGAGAGGTATCTTTCCATTAAACAAGTATGCGAAATGCTGGATGTCGATCCCAGTTCGCTTTGGCGGTGGCGTAAGCGGGGTTATCTTGTTCCTGCCGAGATCGGAGGCAAAAGACGCTACAAGATGTCGGATATTCGTAGAATCTTAAACGGGAGGGCTGCACAATGAAAACAAGAAAAGCGGCCGTAGCCGCCCCAATAAGTACATACAAAGATAATTATAATTCGGAACGTATCCAAGCCGACACGCAAAAAGCTCGCAAGGATATCGCCTTCGAAATGCTCAAAGGAGGAATGCATGTTACGGCTATGGGCCTCAATGTGATGATTGGCGGTAACGACGCCCGGAGGTGGATGACCGAAGTGCGACGGAAGGCAGACGGTTATGTGGTTCGAACTTATCCCTTGCGGGATCGTAGAGTCGTCTATCGGTTGGAACGGATCAATACGGATTATAACCTCTTCAGCGGACAGGAGGCTGCCGACCATGAATAAGCCCCACTATCGGAAGCCGCAAGCGGTCAGGGAACTCGAACGGATGGCCCTCGACCATTTCCGCCGAGATCATCCGAATTTTCCCGAGTATGCCATCCCGCCACAGTCCTATCGGGATAATACGGCGAACGGCTTGACGAAATGTATTGTGGATTACATTCGCTACAATGGCGGCCAGGCTGAAAGAATAAACACGACGGGAATGCCCGAACAAAGAGGTGGGCAGATTGTATGGCGCAAATCGAATGCCACGAAGGGAAGCGCAGACATATCGGCCACGATTGCAGGCCTGAGTGTCAAAATCGAAGTTAAGATCGGCCACGACCACCAAAGCAGGGCGCAGCGCCGCCATCAAGCAACCGTCGAACGGGCAGGTGGCCTATACTTCATTGCCAAAGATTTCACATCCTTCATTGAGTGGTACAGTAAAACATTCAACAGGGCATAGCTATGGAGACTCTCGAAACAATTAAACTTGACAAAATGCAAGAGTTGGCTCGCTATCGTCAGCGGCCGGATGCAAAGCCATATGTCATTAATAAGCTGAAGGAGCAGATCGCCGCTCTGGAAAATTGCGTGGACCTGAACGACAGCAAGGTCGATAATCAGTTATTGATTTTACTGCGAGATACGCTCTACAAGGCGTTGCATGTCGAGGAACCCGCCGATGTGCTGATCGTCGGAATGCGCCTCACTAATCGCCCCGAGATTGGACGGGTGGACTTGGCCGATTTGGTTTATACTACCAAGCTGGAGGACCCGCAGAAAGGGCTGTATGAGCTGCTGGAAATTGGCCGCTGCATTCGGAGCAATAAGGCTGTTGCCCGGTTGACCTTCCGGCATATTCTCGAAGGATTGGACAACTTCAAAGTGTGAGGGATATGGGATTTGTAGATGATGTTATCATGAATAAGCCCGAATCGTCCAAAATAGACATTTCTGCGCTTATTATCGACTTGGCGGAGCATCTGCCCGACCCGCAACCGATCGTGCGAATTTGGGGCAATCTGATCGCTTCTCGGGGTAATGTTTCCACAGTTGTCGGGCTGGCCAAGTCTCGCAAAACCTTCCTGACCGCCGCCATTGCTTCCGGGTTCCTCTCCTCGTCCGATTTTCTGGGGTTTGATACACCTGCGACTGGGAAAATAGTATATACATTGATACCGAACAGAGCCGCCCTCACGTTCATAAGGTCGCCCGGCGGATTCTGCGCAGTATTGATTTGCCGACAGACCGCAATCACGATCAGCTCGTTGTGGCTGCTCTGCGTGAGCTGACGCCTGACCAGCGCCGGGAGGTTGCGGGTGAAATATTACGTCGGTATAAACCCGATCTGCTGATTCTCGACGGCGTGGCGGACCTTTGCAATGATCCAAACGATCTGCATGAATCGGAGGCCCTGACTTGTGAGTTGATGCGCTGGAGTTCGGAATACGATAACCACATTCTTTGTGTGCTCCATACAAACCCCGGGGGCGATAAGGCCCGAGGGCACCTCGGCTCTGCACTCCTGCGTAAATCGGAAACGGTGATACTGGTAAAAGCTGACGGTGATACCTCGGTAGTCAGTCCGCAGTACTGCCGTAATGAGCCTTTCGCAGAGTTTGCATTTCAAATCAACGCTTCCGGACTTCCGGAGTTATGCAGTATTCCGGCTCCTCAACCCAAAGAGAATGTTTTTACCGAGATCATGGAGGCGGGTAAAGTGTATTCGCATTCCGAATTAGCGGAAATGATTCGGGAAAAATTGGCAGTAAAAGAGAGTGGAGCAAAGATGAAGATTTCACGGGCAACTAAAGCCGGAATGATCGTGAAGAATCAGGCTGGCGGTTACTATCTTCCAATCTCTCAAATTGAGGTCATACAACCTGAATTAAGTGATGAACCTTTCTAAATATCTATGTTATGTTACAGGCTTGTGGGAGGCGGGTCACAGTCACAACCCCTTATATAGGGGTGTGACTTTGTGACCCCACCCGCCCCAAACGATACGAAACCAATATAAATAGAAAAAGATTATGAAACAGAACAAGAGAAAGACGGCATTTGTGCCGTGTAAATCATTCAAACATGACGGCGTAAACCTTACCGTTGGAGTTAGTGAAGTAACCATAAACAGTCGTCCGGTTCCTTCCGAGGTGTATTTCCTTATCGAAGGTTACGGGAACGAAGAGGACACACCCGAAGCGGTTGTTACCTTCACTCCGGATAAGGCCGTAGAGATCGCCGAATGCCTGTTAAGGTTTGCAAGGCAGGCCCAAGAAATAGGATAGACGGGCCTTGCGCCCGTCTATCCCTAAAAGCCAGGGCAGTATGAATGCCATTCCCCCGCACTTTGATTTTCGGCAAGTCAAAGATATGAAAAAAAACGGGGAATATGAGCAGAACGAGGCCAAAGGGGAAACGTAGGGGAGGCGCAAGGGATGAAAGCAATTTAACGATATGTCTGAACCGGTCCGAATTGGCGCTGCTGCTGGAGCGTACCCGGCGCAGGTGCGAAGAGTACGAACGGAAGCAAGAGGAGCTAATACTTAAACGCTCCGGAATTTTAATTGTTAAATCAAATATTAGAAAAATAACTACATATGACGACCTACGAACTTTATATCAATGATATTTTGTGCGACCTGTCGAGTGACGAAGTCGTAACCCTGCTCTATCAAAGCCCAATATTTTCGAGCCTCGACAGCATCCAGTCGAACCGTTCCTACAATGTTGCGCTGCCGCCTACGCCTACGAATATGCAGGCTATCGGTCAGGCAGCCCGTCCGGATGTGGATGCCGACGCTCCGTATGTGCGCCTCCCGGCGGCATTGTACCAGGACGGGGTGCCACTGTTCACGCAGGGGTTCGCCGTGGTAACGGATATTGCGGATACGATCAATGTAACGCTTACGTGGGGCAACGTGGATAACTTTCAGCCTCTGTTTGATAACGGCCTGCGGGATTTGGGGCCGCAACTGGAAGAACTCGAAGCGGAGCGCATCGACTGGAACGAAAACACGACCATTTTAGAAGGAAATACGACCAATGAATACCCCGGTGTAGCGTTTTGGGGCGTGAATTTCGGAATGGGGTTGTGGAACCCCAAGTATTTGCACCCGTCCGTGCAGGTGAAAACAATTCTTTCGGCTATCGAAAAGTATAACGGGATCACTATCGACGGCAAGGAGCGGCTGGCGTACAGCAAAAACCTCGGACCTATTATTCCGCTTGTATCAAAAAATGGGGATGAAATATCGAATGAGGCAGAAGCATTGCGATTTACGGCTAATAGCACAAATTTTAAGAATCAAATATACGGTGTATTAGGCCGGGGTAATATAATCAAAGACCCGCATGAGATAGCATATGGATCTTGTACTACAAAATTTAATAAAACGGATTTATCAGTACATATTACGATTAAACCGAGTAATGGAACAGGAGCATATGGATATTTTACACATAGGCCGCCAGAATGGGGAGATCCCAAGGAGATGCATATAATGCTTACTGAATTGGATGGTAATTCCGAAATAGTAAAATCCACAATATTAGGTACATCATACAATGTAGAACTGGTTGGCTCTACTGGTGATGGAGTTAATGTATATAGATTCAATTTTGTGCCGCTTGATATAACTTATCCGTTAATAGAAAACACCGAAATTTTACTTCATTATGAAGATCCAGCAGGTGAAATATATATATCAAACCCATATTCAACTCCATTAACAGTAAATATTTGGGCAAATTGGACCGATTGTGCGTTCCCTACAAGATTCCCCGTCGCCCCCAATCTCCCCGACATTTCCCAGGGCGATTTTATCCTCGCCCTGATGTCCATGAACGGGTTATTCGCCTATGCGGACAAGGACAGCCCTAACACGATCAAGCTGATAAGCATCGATGACATAATCGCCAATGTTCAGAATAACGACATCATCGACTGGAGCGACCGGGTAATACTGAACGATTTTCACCGGGTGGATATGCCCGACGCATCGATTTTCACCATCGATGACCTCGCCCAAAGCAACATCCTCGACTATGATAATGACGACGATGTAAAGACCGACACATACGGAACCATCACGATTCGAAACGAGAACATCGAGAAAGAAACGGAACTTGTGTCGCTGCCTTTCTCGGCGTCGGAGAACGCAACTACAAACGAGGTGAATTGTGCATTGGTGCCGATCTACGAGGATCACAGTACAGAAGACAAGGAGAATATCACTTATTCGGAGTGTTCGCCACGGATATTATCGGGGCGGGGAGCGTTTATGTCGGGCATTGCCCGATGTATTGGCGTATTCGATCCGTGGATGAAGTTCGGCGGCGAGGAAGGTATCGTAAAGACCCGATATTCGTCCTATCAGAAAGTCGTTGACCGCCTGCGAATCATCACCATACGGGCAAAACTCACAGCTCTCGATCTCTACAACCTCGACTACACGAAGCCGGTGTATATAGCCCAATTCGGGCAGATATTCGCCATATATTCGGTAGAAACAGGCGAAAACAACATCTGCGACTGCCAATTGCTGAAACTGAAAGTGGACGGAGTGGTGGCAGTAACGTATTATCTGCGCTTGGACGGCAAGAATGAAGACAGCCAATGGGTCGCAGAAGCGGACGGCATTAACGGCACAGCGTATACCATAACATCGAACGGAACGCCCTATATCGTCGATTACGATTCCCGTCTTTATGTCGATCTGTACGAGGAGGACGGCGATCTGTATCTGTCTATCTCCGCTCCCGAAAACACGGGAACCGAGAAAATTAATTACAATCCTGTCATTCTGGGAATTCGGGAGAACGATGCCGTACGCCGACAGGTGGCGGTCTCCCAGAAAGCAAAGTCGGCCTAATTTATTAACCATTAATCTATATGAAGAATGAAATAAAGCGTACGGGAACAGCCCGCAAAGTGGGCCGCCCTCGTGCATATACCCCCGAAGCCCTTGAAGCCAAGTTTGAGGAATACGTCGAATGGGCAAAAGAGAATCCGGTTTACATCAACAAGGTTTCAGCAGGGAAAATAATTCCCGTTTCAACACAACGTCCCCTGACATTGGTGGGATTCTGCCGATTTGCAGGGTTTAGCAGGCAGAATTTCTATGAATATGAGTCAAGGGAGGAGTTTTCTGACATCCTTATGTATGTGCGTGAGGCAATCGAAGCAGACCAATTGGAGGGGGCATTGTGCGGGCAGTACGATTCGGGAATCGTTGCCCGTGTCCTTCATCTTGCCGACCGCCAGGATGTGACGACCAACGGCAAGGAGATAACGGCCGCAACACAGCCTATTTCCGTGGTCCTCGACCCCGAAGCTGCCAAAATCATCCAGTCTATCGGCAGGCGGACAGTAAAGGAATGACGGGGCACGCTGCGTGTGATGATGCACGCCACCGAATAACGACGAAATGACGAGAGCCGGGAATTACTCCGGCTCTCTTTGTCTTTTATCGAGCGTATTTGCGTTCTGGAATGCCTAAATTTCGACGATCTCCTAACGGGTGAAGCGTATACCCTCCAAAGAGCAAGCGTCGCCAAATCGGCTATTTCTTTGTTGTCGGCTTGAACCCTATCGGCTGGGAGGGCTTGCGGGCTTGTGGCACTTTGATCGACAATGCTGCGATAGCCTGATAGATGTTATCGAGTTCCTTGCGCATATCCTCCGACAGATCGCTGACCGCTTCGGCATTGTCTGCATCAGCTCGTTCCAGTAATGCCAGTTTTGCCCGGATTTCGGCCAATTCTGCCGTGATTTGGGTTGTGGTGGTGATGTAGTTGCGCATTGCCACAAAAGCCCGCATAATGGCCCTATTTACCCGTATGGCCGTTTCGCTACGCAGGACGCTCGAAAGCATTGCGACACCCATTTCTGTAAAAGCAAATGGCATATAGCGACGACCACCCCAATTTGAGGACGCATTTTGTGATGTTAGACTTGAGGTCGCAATTTGCGTCCTCAAAATTTCATATTCTTTTTCGGAGAGCTCAAACATAAAATCGTCGCCCTCGAAACGCTCAATATTGCGTCTTACGGCCTCTTTCAGTCGTTTTGTCTCCACTTGGTAGAGTTCCGCCAAATCGAAATCCAGCATTACCCGCTGGCCTCGTATTTCGTATATCTTGCTTTGGATGGGTTGTAGTTCCATAGTTTTCTGTCTATATACCTTGGGTCACAGTCACAACCCCTTATATAGGGGTGTGACTTTGTGACCCCGGATAGAAATATATGTAATGCGCCGGCGTCTCCGTTACTATTCTCCCTTTTCCACTTTGATAAGTTTGCCGCAATGCGGGCAGGTGATTGTGTTTGTCGGATTCGCAAGCAATTCCGATGGAGTACAACCAATGGCAGCCGCAATCTTTTCAAGTTTTTCAACGGTGGGATTCCCGTTGATTGATTGACTTAAAGCGGACGGGAGTATGCCCATACGTTTTGCCACTTGTTCGACGCTAAGACCGTGAGCCTTTATTGCCTCTTTAATTCTCAAATTAGCCATATCTAAATAGAGTTTTGCGAGTTGTTTATAATGCAAATATATATAAAATTAGGTTTATGCGAAATAATTTGCGATAAAATTAGGTTTGACGGATATTTTTTTGATGAAATATTTGGTTGCTATGTTAGAAATATCTAATTTTGCATTGTGATAAATAAGATAAACCTAATTAATATAACCATGAAAGCAACCTACAACAAATCGAAGATCATGCGCAACGCCTGGTATCTGAAACGTGCCAACGCTTCGATGACCTTTTCGACCTGCCTGCGCAAGGCTTGGCGCAACGAGAAAATGGCGGTGATGACGGCGATAATCGAGAACCGCCCGATGGAGGAGCCGAAAGCCGCCGCCCTCGATCCGCTCCCGCTGATAATCCCGGCCGACTACTACGGAGACAGCAGAACTTATTACGGAGACTAACGGCAACGATATGAACGAACAATTAACCCGGTCCGACATTCGGACAATGGCCCGCAAGGCGGCCGATTACATCACCTTCAACTGCGACGGTGTAAGCGAAGGTTTCGAAATTACCCACAAGGGGTACACGGTATTCGTTGACTATTCGGCCCGGTTGTGCAACGACGAGCTGAGCGAATTTACAGAAGTCCCCGCCGTATGGGACCAGTCGGGCCGGGAGTGTCCGGAGATCGCCGATGCCTTGCAATTGATGTTGAACTAACCAATTAAAACTATAAAATCATGACTATCGAAGATTTGAAAAACGTAAAATTAAGTCCGATGACCGCCGGATACCTGGCTATCTATATCAAATTATCGGACCTCTGCGGCGAGGCGGCGGAAGTTACCGAAATGGATTACGGCGGCTCGGCGGTCAATGAGGTGAACAGTGAATTTGACAGCGCATTAGGCAAAGCGCAAGACGAGGTAATGAAGTTGGCGGTGATGTCCATGACGGAAAATTTATGTACGTTGTCCAACAATACCGAACTATGATCTACGAACTGACATACGGCGGCTATCGGTTGGGGACATTCCCTACCGAGGCCGAGGCCGTCCGCCGGGCGGGGTATCTTCCGAAGGGGCGCTATACCGTCCGGGAATGGGAAAGGGACGGCGAATTTTCGACGTTCGACCCTTCGACGAACAAACACTATGACTTCAACAACTGACACTATGAAAAAGCAAGTATATGTATCCAAGCGCAGCGACCTGTCGCTGATCGGATCGGCTTTCGAGGCCGCAGGCTTCCGCTGTGTCCGCATCCGAACCGAATGCGAGGTAGAGCACCGAACCAAAGGCGGCGATTCACGCCGGCACGGGATGCTGGTTCTCGACGGCGATCGGGTGATTCTCGAAATCACCCGAAGCAAAAACACATTCGAGGGGCGCAGGTATCGCCGAGCAAGCCCACCCATAAGCCGAAAGGATTGTTAATGAAACTCACCCGATAAACAACTATTGCGTTATGAATATAGATCAAATTTTACGACGGGGCGATAAGATGGCGGCGGAAACAGCAGCAGTAATACGCCGAGGGGAAGAGCTTGTCGCCAAATTGGAAAGCGGAGATGTAAAACCGGAGGACCCGCAGGTAAAAGAAATATTGTTCCAACTTAAAGAGCGTGTGAGGATCAACGCCGATTTTAATACCGAGCTACGGCAGTTGGCCGAGGAGCACGAGAAAATAACAACCGAGCATTAAGGCTTCGTTATACCACTACTTGCCCCAGCCGTCAATCCGGGCGGCTGGGTTTGCTGTTGCTGGCCCTGCTGGCCTTTTGCCAAAACACCCAAAGGTTGTCCCAAGGTAAAACAAGCGTAAAACAAGCGTAAAACGGAAATACGTCAAGGTTACGCCAAGGGTAAAACGGGGTGGTTACGGGGAGGTATAAAACTACGTCAACGCAATTTTGCGCTGACGTTCAGAATCACAAAGTTACCCAGTCGAACAGAATCGACGGACGGAAATTTCCGTTGGTTACCGGTGTGTGTGGAACCTGATGTTAATATTATGAGTGGTGCAAATGTGGTGCAAAATGTAAATGAAAAATCGCAACCGATTGATAATCAGCTGCGATTTTATTCCTGTGTGCCCAGGACAAGGATTGATTTATGAAAACATATACAAACAACTAAAATTTGAATATATTTATAATGTATTGAAATATAGTATATTAAAATTATATGCTGTGAAATGTATTTTGTCTGTTTTTAGCTGTTTTGCAAAAATGCGGACACAGTGCGGACACGAAAGTATTGCTGTATTCGAATATAAATCATATCTTTGTAGAGCATAAAGGATGATGTATGGCAAAAGTTACATATGTTTTGGCGCAAGGGGAGAACAGTGCGGGAGAATCGCAAGTTAATTTCCGTGTCTATGTTTCCCGTGAATCGCGTGTACGAGTGCCGTCCGGCATTTGGGTCGATCGGAGACGTTGGGGAAAGAAAAACGATATCAATATTCCGAATATCCCGGGGGAGGAACGCGATGCGCTGTTGGCGAAGCGGACGAAATTGAAAGAGCTGGTCGATGTGATCGAGACATCGGTCGAGGCGGCAGACGATAAATCGACCGTTACGCGCGAGTGGCTCGAAAAGTTGATCCGGCGCACTTTGAGGCCAAAGACGACGACTGTTGAGGATAAGAAAATAGGCTTTTTCCCGTTGACGGATGAATACCTCGCTACGCACAAGTTGTCCGAGTCGCGTGTCAAGCATTTCAATGTCTTGGTGCGGACGCTGAAGCGATATGAGCTGTATCGGAAACTGTCGAACCGACGGTTCGTGCTGGATGTACACACCGTATCTCCGACGACACTTGATGATTTCGGGGTATTTCTGATGAAAGAACCGGATATTTTCGACGAACATCCGGAGTTGTACGACGAGGTGCCGTATGCCCGGCCGAAGGTGAGGAAGAATCTGCTTGTGAAGCGCGGCCCCTATCTCAATGCTGCAGGAGAAACGGTAATTCCCGGCCGTCCGAAAGAGCGGGGAATGAATTACGTTTCGGATATGTTGATTCGTCTGCGGTCGTTCTATGTATGGTTAAACGATAACGGACATACCTCCAATGATCCGTTCAAGCAGTATAAGATTGCGGAGATTGTTTACGGTACGCCCATCTATATTACGACCGATGAACGCAAACAGTTGGCCGAAGCGGATATGGGGGATGACAAGCAACTGGAAACGCAACGAGATATTTTTGTTTTCCAATGTATGATCGGTTGCCGGGTGAGCGACCTTTATAAGATGACCTATGCCAATATCATCGGCGATTGCATCGAATATGTTCCCCGCAAGACGCGAGACGACCGGGTGGTGACGGTCTCGGTGCCGCTGATCGGTGCTGCGAAAGAACTGATTCGTAAATACCTCGATGAGAACCGTGGAACGCTGTTTCCGTTTATTTCGGAGCAAAAGTATAATGTCTATATCAAAGCGGCGTTCCGTAAAGCGGGACTTACGCGCATGGTGACGACGATCGACCAGCGGACGCGGCAGAATGTTCAGGTGCCGATCTGCGACCTTGCTTCGTCGCACATGGCGCGCCGGACATTCATCGGGAATGTTTATAAAAGTGTGAAAGACCCTGCGATCGTGGGAGCGATGTCCGGTCATAAGGACGGCAGCCGGGCGTTCGCCCGTTACCGCGATATCGATATGGATATAAAACGGGATGCAGTAAGTGTGTTGGAGTAGAATTTGTTTTGTCGATAAATTTGTATAAATTTGCGACAGATATATGTGGGGAAATAGATGCAAGTAATAGAGGACAAGATACTTAATAAGATGAAAAAATGCGGGCGGGGTAAGCTGTATTCCGCATCCGATTTCGCTGTGTACGGATCGGCCGTATCGGTTGCGAAGGCCTTGGAACGACTTACTCGAAAAGGCGGTTTAGTCCGTATTGCGAGGGGCCTCTATTGCTATCCCAAAATCGACAGAAAGTTTGGACTGGGCATACAATATCCGACCATCAATGAAATCGCTGAAAAGGTAGCCCGGCAGAGCGAAGCCCGGGTTGTTCCGACGGGTATGCACGCATTGAATGTATTGGGATTGTCTGCCCAAGTGCCGATGAACTATGTGTTTTATACGGATGGCAATTCCCGGACGGTTAATTTGTTCAACGGTCGCAAATTGCGATTCAAGCGTGTGGCGCTTAAAAATTTGGCCTATCAGAATAAAACGCTGATGCTTGCCGTATTCGCTCTGAAGGAGATTGGTCGGCCGCAGGTGACGGAGGAGCACATCGCCCAACTGAAGACGATATTCGCCCGGATTCCGAAGTCGAGCATTCTGCCCGATTTGCGGTTGGTGCCGGCTTGGATTCGTAAAATCATTATGTCGTTCTATGAAAAATAATTTTTGGACGTTTTCCGACGAGCAGAAAAGTCTGTTCGTTGCACAGACGAGTGAGCGTGTCGGGCTTCCTCCGCAGGCTGTCGAGAAGGACTGGTGGGTGACGATGACGCTGAAAACCCTGTTCGAATCGTCGTGCCGGGACTTCATCACCTTCAAGGGCGGTACGTCGTTGAGCAAGGGTTGGCATGTCATAGAACGCTTCTCGGAGGACATCGATATTGCGATCGACAAGTCCTTTTGGGGAATTGCCGGGGATAACAAGTCGCAGCGCGATCGGATTCGAAAACTTTCGCGGGCTTATATTGAGCAGCGGCTTGTTGCGGAAATGCAGGCATTGCTGGAAGGATATGGGGCATCCGATTTTGAGTTGCGTGCCGTTCCGGCGCAGGACTCCGATGCCGATCCGACGCTGGTGCTGCTGCCGTATCGAAGCATTTGTGCGAATATCGAGTATGTGGAATCGCAAATCCGGATCGAATTCAGTTGCCGGTCGATGAAAGAACCGCGTGAGCGGATCGAGATTCGTCCGCTGATTGCCGAGGCATATCCCGACGTATTCGGAGAATTGGTGTTCCCGATTTATGCGGTTGTGCCGACACGGACGTTTTTGGAGAAAGTATTTTTGCTGCATGAAGAGTTTCAGAAAGAGAATCCGCGCGTCGAGAGAATGACACGCCATCTGTACGATTTGGAGCGGCTGATGGATACGGATTTCGGAAAGACAGCCTTGGTCGATCCGAAAATGTATACCGAGGTTGTCAAGCATCGCAGCATATTCAATACGATTCGCGGAGTCGATTATCGGACGCATCATCCAAGCCGGATCGATTTTATTCCGCCCGAAAAATTGGCGGAAGTATGGCGTAGGGATTATGAACGGATGCAGGAGTATTTCATCTACGGAGATTCGTTGCCGTACGATCGACTGATCGCACGGATGGCGGAGTTGCGGGATCGGTTTCGGGAAGTTGTAATGGAGAATGATTTTTTCAGTGAATCGTAACTATGAACTCCGAGTATTATTTCCAGAAAGGTCTTCGCCTGATTGTGGCGAGCGCTGTGATTTTTGCTTTGATCGTTTTGTTCAGCGTCATGGTTTCGCGGGGATTTCCACTTTGGCTGGCGCTTGTCTTGCTTGTCCCCGCAGGACTTGGCGTGACCGGATTTTACTTTTTCAGCGTGGGCAGTTCGGCCGATCTTTCGGAGCATTTTTTTCGCCGGTTTGGGCGTAGTCAGCCGAGAGGCGAAGAGAAAACAACGACAGAAGGAGTCGGTTCCGAACAGCGGTGTGAAAGAAGTCCGGACGCGATCGTGCCGGAATCCGCCGTTGTTTCTGCCGATCCGGTTCCGGACGATCGGATTCTCGAAAATGCACTCGCCACCGTCTACGAATATACCGATAAGGATTTGGGCGATGCCATTGACGAGACGAACCTGCGAATTTTGCGACGACGCTTGCTTTATCTGGCATGTATGGCGCTTGTTCCGAACGATGTGCCGCAGGTTCGGCTTCAGCATGATCGGGTGAGCTATGGGGATTTGTGTCACTACGGTTGGAACGTCTGGAATGCTTTTAAAGGTGCGACCAATCGTTTTTATGACCAGACCGAATTGGCGGAATGGCTGAAAGCGAGTTTCGAGTCTTTGGCCAAATACAATACGAAGACGTTGCGGGCCAAACTCCGGGCGACGGACGGAGGTTATCGCATCCGATTGATCGATAATCTGAAAGAATATATCCAAAAATAAAGAGCTGTATAAGTGTGAGATATTCCCTGCACCTGGTCGGTGCAGGGAATTTTCTTTCTGTTGTCATGCAATTGCAAAATGTTGGTAAGTAGCAATATCTGAAATTGTTTGCCGGTGCAAATGCGGTGATTCGATTGCAAAAACAGGTGCAGGAAAAGCACCTGTTATTTTCGCCGCTGAACCTGCTGTTCGGGTTCGGTTAAATTATCTTATTATGGACTTAAAACAATTGAGTGAGCTGGGCGGTGAAGTGAATGTGACCGTCCGTCTGGAAGACCTCCGGCAATGGCACAGGGAGTTGACGGCAGTCGCGTCGACGCCGTCCGTAATGCCGGTTCCGCAACACGCGGGCGAATTGTACACGCGAAAACAGACCATCGCGTTGTTGGGTGTCGATTCCTCTACGTTGTGGCGATGGGCTAAGAGCGGTTATCTCGTTCCCGTGGAGTACGGCGGGCAGCGCCGTTATCGCGTGGCGGATGTGCAGCGGATTCTAAACGGAAACAGCCATGCCCGCTAAAACAGTGAAAAGAGAAAGCTCCTACCTGCGCGTGGGAACGACCATCTACAAGCGGGTTCGGCAGCCGTTGAGCAGCGGTCGGAGCGTCGAGACGCTCATCCCGTGGAATGTCGAGACCTTGCGTCAGGACTACGGGAAAAGCTATTTGGCCCGTATTCCGAAATACGACGGCTTTTGCACGGTTCCCGACCACACGAACTACCGCCGGGAGATCGACGGTTTCCTGAACCGTTACGAGCCGATTCCCTTCCAGCCCGCCGAGGGCATCTTTCCGCACATCCACGATTTTCTCGCCCATATCTTCGGCGAGCAGGTCGAATTGGGATACGACTATCTGCAACTGCTCTACCTGCGCCCCTTGCAACGGCTGCCGGTATTGTTGCTGGTGTCGGACGAGCGCAACACGGGAAAGACGACCTTCCTCAATCTCTTAAAGTCGATTTTCGGTGGAAATGTTACCTTCAGCACCAACGAAGATTTCCGCTCGCAGTTCAACAACGATTGGACGGGTAAGCTGCTGATTTGCGTGGACGAGGTGCTGCTCAACCGCCGCGAGGATTCCGAACGGATCAAGAACCTTTCGACCGCCCGCAGCTACAAGGCCGAGGCGAAAGGCCGCGACCGCCGGGAGGTGGAGTTTTTCGGCAAGTTCGTCCTCTGCTCCAACAACGAGCGCAATCCCGTCCTGATCGAGGCGGCGGAAACCCGTTACTGGGTGCGGCGCGTGCCGCCGCTCCCGAACGACGATCAACACCTGCTGGCCAAAATGCGGGCCGAGATCCCGGGATTGCTTTTCTACCTGCAACAACGTATGCTCTCGTCATATGAAGAGAGCCGCATGTGGTTTGCGCCTCGGCTGCTGGCCACCGATGCCCTGCGGAGGATCGTACACTATAACCGCAGCAAGACCGAAACCGAAATGTTGTCGATCATCCGCGACATCATGGAGGCCGAAAACCTTGCGGAGTACCGGTTCGACGTGAGCGATATGGTCAATATGCTGGAGATACGCGGCATTCGCGTTGACCATCCCACCGTGCGGCGGATTCTTGCCGAAAATTGGCAGCTACGTCCCACACCTCCGACCTATTACCAACGCTATACGATCACCTATAACGGCGAAACGCAGCGGCAGGACAGCAAAACGGCACGGGTCTATACCGTCACGCGGGAACAGCTCGACGGATTGCTGAATGATGCAGCGATGTAAGAATGTTGAAAAAAGAAGGTAGGTTTCTTATTTTCACAATCTTACATTTCTTACAAATCCTCTTACAAAGTCTTACGGGTTCTTACGGACTTACAGCGCCGGATGCCGTGTAAGAGAGTTGTAAGACGCCAACTTTTTATTTCACTGGATTTTACACTGTTTTCTCAACAAACTTACAGAAAAATGACTGCCATACCATACAGCAACCGGATTTCCATCCGTGATTTTCTCGCCCGGCGGGGTATTCAGCCCAAATACGAACGCAACGGTTACGGCATGTATCTTTCACCCCTGCGGGAAGAGCGCACGCCGAGTTTCAAAGTGGACTACGTGCGAAATCTCTGGTACGACTTCGGACTGGGCGAAGGCGGCACATTGCTCACCCTCGTGATGCGGTTGGAGCGGTGCGACAGCCGTGAAGCGGTCCGACGGCTGCAAAACGGTGAAAAAAGGGACGCCGGTTCCGTTTCTCTTTCACCGGGTGTTGGCGAGCGTCCAGCTGCCGGAGGTCCCTTGCCGGTCTTGCGTCCGGCCGCCGTTCCCGCGCTCCGCATCCTCTCCGACGCTTCGCTCCGGCATCCGGCATTGGTCGGTTATCTCGC